>ENA-OOLG01000004-OOLG01000004.1-human-skin-metagenome-genome-assembly--contig:-NODE-4-length-28208-cov-5.355344_pt1 | contig 28208 bp, 20 predicted proteins | sample MGYA00248896_ERZ501030 | MGnify/ENA primary metagenome ERZ501030 (study PRJEB25958, sample SAMN03398599) | human skin metagenome | study: EMG produced TPA metagenomics assembly of the Human Skin...
AGTGCTCTTCCGATCTTACCGCGTGACGATCAGCGAACCTGCCGAAGAGGACGAAGTTCGACTGTGAGGAAACGACGTCCAACCCGTGCAGTTGCAGCCAGTCCTCCAGGTTTACGCGGGTCTCACGCAACTCGTCGACCCGCGCAAGCATCTCAGGGGCATGAGCAAGGGAAACTCTCGCCACCACCTGTGACACGTCGGAGAGATGATAGGGCAGCCGCACCATCCGCAGCGCGTCAACGACGGCCGGTGCGGCCACCGCGTACCCCAGTCGGCCACCTGCCAGGGCGAAGGCCTTGGATAGGGTGCGCACCACAATGAGCCGACCGTACTTCGGAAGCAAAGCAATCGAGGAGTCCTCCGGAGCGTCTGTGAACTCCTGATATGCCTCGTCAACGACGACAATGGTGTCGGTGCCAGCACACACCTCGTCAATGACGGCGACCGGGATAGTGGTTCCGGTGGGGTTATTTGGCGTCGTCAGTAAGACGACATCCGGCTTGACCTCCTCGATTGCCGACAGTATCTCGTCAGTTGTCAGTCCCCAGGAGGCGTTGCGAGGACGAGTGACGTAATTCGTGTGAGTATTGCGGGCATACTCGGGATACATCGAGTAGGTCGGTGTGAAGGTCAGCACAGAGCGTCCTGGACCACCAAACGCCTGCAAAACATGGGTCATAACCTCGTTGGAGCCATTAGCAGGCCATATCTGGGAGCTGCTAATACCGAAGCCAATATATCGGGCCAGATCCTCGCGAAGGCCGGTGGCTTCCCGGTCGGGGTAGCGGTTAAGACTCTTGGCGGCCTTGGCAACAGCCTTGGCCATGTCCTTGCGCACCGCCTCCGATGGCGGATACGGATTTTCGTTGACGTTCAGGCGTACCGGGACGTCAAGCTGCGGAGCCCCGTATGGTTGTGCCCCGACAAGTTCCGAACGCAGCGGAAGATCCGCCAACTGGATAGAGTTAGGCTCCGGCTTAGCCACCGGACGGGGCTGGCTGGTCTGTCGATGCTGAGTCAACGTGACCTCCTCACAGTGATGGCATTGGCATGGCCGGGCAAGTTCTCCGCCAAGGCAAAAGCCTCAACGGAATCGGCCAGCTCAAGTAGGGCATCCTCGGTGTAATCGATGACGTGGACGGCGCGCATGAAGGAACGCACCGACAGACCAGACGAGTGGCAGGCTGCTCCTGCCGTGGGAAGGACGTGAGTGGATCCGGCTGAGTAGTCCCCAAGAGAGACAGGCGCCCACGGGCCGACGAAAATGGCGCCAGCGTTCCGGACCCGAGCAGCGACTGCGGCAGCATCAGCCGTCTGGATCTCGAGATGCTCGGCGGCATACGCATTGACCACTTCGAGGCCCTGATCAATATCACGTACCATGACGATGGCCGACTGCTTGGATGTCAGCGAGGTGCGAATGCGCTCGGAATGTAACGTGGCACTGACCATCGGGGCAAGTTCTCGTTGCACAGCTTCGGCCAGTGTGGTCGAGTCTGTGACAAGCACTGCGGCAGCCAGCGTGTCATGCTCAGCCTGGCTCATAAGATCAGCAGCAATGTGACGCGGGTCGGCAGTCTTATCGGCCAGGATGGCGATTTCGGTGGGCCCAGCCTCCGAATCGATGCCGACGGTGCCACGCAGGCAGCGCTTTGCCGCGACTACGTAGATGTTGCCTGGACCCGTAACCATGTCGACGCGCGGACAGGAATCTGCCTCGTCGGAGCCCTCAACGCCGTAAGCGAACATGGCGATCGCCTGGGCACCGCCGACGGCGTAGACCTCATTGACACCCAGTAGATGACACAGCGCCAAGATGCTCGGGTGCGGCAACCCACCAAACTCCGCCTGGGGCGGAGATGCTACAGCGATAGACGAAACACCGGCCTCCTGCGCAGGAACGACGTTCATGATGACCGACGATGCCAGCGGAGCGAACCCACCCGGAACGTAAAGGCCTACACGCCCGACCGGGACGATGCGCTGGCTCACCCGCGCGCCGCCTGCCACCTCAACCGGTTGGGAAGAGGCCTCCACCTCAGCTTCCTGACATACGTGACGACGACGTCGAATAGATTCGCTGAAAGCCCGACGCAAGGTGCCGTCGAGGTTCGCAGCTGCCGTGGCGAGAGCCTCGACCGGAACGCGCAGATGCTCGGGAACCACATGGTCGAATTTCTCGCTGTACTCACGTAGCGCCTCAACGCCACGATCCCTCACCGCAGAGCAGACGGGGATGACGGCCGCCATGGCGGCATCGACATCGAAGTCCGCGTGAGGCACGGCGCAACGCAGGTCGTCAGTGGTCTCACTGGTCACATCGACGATTCTCAGCACATTGCTAGTCTAATGAAGCCCCGGTCGACGTCTTTGCGCGTCCGGTCCGCGAAGCGCCACGTCTGGCCGCCAGCAGGGACGCGATGAGCATGGGCACCATGGCAGCGAGCAGCCATACCAGGACTGCCACCCAGGTATGGAGAGCGAAATCGATGGGGATAACCTCCCCAGACTTAGCTGAAGCGATCCGTTCGGCAAAAGAGTCCGGGCCGATAAGAACACCCACCCACCAACACGCTAGAGCCGACAGACATGCCGAGATCCCAGCGGCTAAAACACCCCAGGCTCCCCGCCGCCGCATGAGAACCCAGCTCAGACAGCCGATGATGAGTCCCACGACCAGACCGATGAGACAGTACGTAGCGTCAGTTGAGAAAACCTGGGTGAGACCCTTCTCCGTCGTCGTAGCTGCACCGTCAGAGCCGACGGTGTACGTCGGCAGGGTCACCATTGAGTGCCATAGCGGAGCAGCCAGTCCTCCAAGGACGATCCCCATCGCGATCACGAGCAGGCTCAGCCGCAAGATCGCAATCATACGGGCACGAGTCATCTCGTTCACTGCTGCCTCCTCGGGACGCACGACGGGCCAAGCAAAGCCTTGAGGTCTGCCATGAGCGGCTGACCTTGGGTGACCTTAAGTTCGTCGGCAAGCCGGAATGTTGTTGTCACTTTGCCGTCAATGAGCCGCAACCTCACCTCGGAACTACCCGGATGGTTGCGCAGCACCCCGCGCAGCTCTTCGAGCGTGCCACGGGTGCAGCGTCCGCGACGCATATCGATCGTCATTGGTGCCTTGCTAGCGTCAGTGAGATCAAGCAACCAGATGTCGTTGGCCGACATTTCAACCGTCTCATCGCGTTCCCGGACGAAGCCGCGTACCTTCAGGATGCTGTCCACCGCTAGCAAGGGTTCCACTCGTTGATAAACCTTTGGGAAACAGGCGATGGTGATGGACGCATCAAGGTCCTCCAGGGTCACTGAGGCCCAAATGTCACCGTTCTTAGTCGTACGCCGCACGATCTGGGTGACCATGCCGACCACGGTGTACCGGCCCTCGTGATGGCCCTCAGGATTAACGAGTTCCGCCACCGAAATATCTGATTCAGCCTCCAGAGCAGCCTCGAGCCCACGCAGCGGGTGGTCCGACACATAGAGACCGAGCATCTCGCGCTCGAAGGCGAGTTTGGTACTGCGATCCCAATCGTCGTCGGGAACGACCCTCTCGACCCCCATCTGAGTGGGCTGGGAATCATCCCCCATGCCGAATAGATCGTCTTGACCGTTGGCTTGGTTGCGCTTGATGTCGATGACGGCGTCGACGGCCTGCCCGTAGACAGCCATGAGCCCACGTCGAGAGTGACCCATAGAGTCGAAAGCGCCAGCCTTAATGAGGGACTCGATGAGTCTCTTATTGCATACTGTCAAGCTGACCTGATCGAGGAAGGTGAAGAAATCGGGGGCTGGACCGTTCTCCTCCCGGGCGCGAATAATCTCAGCTACGGCATTGGCCCCGACATTTCGGATGGCCCCCAGGCCGAACCGAATGTCCTCACCGACAGCGGTGAACTCAAGGGAGGATGCGTTGACGTCGGGAGGAAGGACGTTGATGTGCTGGGCGCGCATGTCGGCTAGGTACATTGCCATCTTGTCTTTATCGTCACCGACGCTCGTCAGCAGAGCAGCGCCGTATTCAGCCGGGTAGTTGGCCTTGAGGTAAGCCGTCCAATACGAGACAAGTCCATAGCCAGCAGCGTGGGATTTGTTAAAGGCGTATCCAGCGAAGGGGACCATGACGTCCCACAAAGTCTGGATGGCATCGTCGGAGTAACCGTGTTCACGCATACCCGCCTGGAAGGGGATGAAGTTTTCCTCCAGGATGTGCTTCTTTTTCTTACCCATCGCTCGGCGCAACAGGTCGGCGCCACCCAGGGTGTACCCGGCAAGTTTTCGGGCGATCGACATGATCTGCTCCTGGTACACAATGAGGTGGTACGTGGGAGCAAGGATCTCGTCGAGGTCTTCCTTGAGTTCGGGATGGATCGGAATGATCGGTTCCCGGTTGTTCTTACGCTGAGCATAAGAGATATGCGCATTAGCGCCCATAGGGCCCGGGCGATACAGGGCTAGCACGGCAACAATGTCGTCGAAGCATGTCGGACCCATGAGCCGCAGCAACGACCTCATGGCCGTGCCATCAAGCTGGAAGACGCCTAGGGTGTCGCCGCGCGCCAGCATCTCGTAGGTTGTCTTGTCATCAAGGGCGATGTTTTTGAGATCGACATCAATCCCCCGGTTGGCCTTGATGATCTTGATGCAATGATCCATGATACCGAGGTTGCGCAGGCCCAGGAAGTCCATCTTCATGAGCCCCATCTCCTCGAGCTGGGGGTACGCGAAGCCGGCAATGATCATGCCATCCTTATCGCGCTTGTGCATCGGCACGAGGTCAAGCAGTGGGGTACTCGACAGGATGAACGCGCAGGCGTGCACGCCGGTGCCTCGAATCAGCCCCTCGAGGCCTTTGGCAGTCTCAACAACCTTGGCTACGTCAGGGTTATCTGCCACCAGCTGACGGAACTCCTGGCCTTCGCCATACCTCTCGTGGGAGGAGTCGAAGATCTTGTCCAGTGGAACGCCCTTGCCCATCACGTCCGGGGGCATTGCCTTGGTGATCTTGTCGCCGAGGGCGAAGGGATAGCCGAGAATACGGTTAGCGTCTTTGACAGCGGCCTTCGCCTTAATCTTGCCGAAGGTGTTGACCTGGCTGGTGTACTCAGCCCCGTACTTGTGCGTGACGTAATCAATGACCTTGTCACGCTGACGATCGTCGAAGTCAAGGTCGATATCGGGTGGATTGACGCGCTCCGGGTTGAGGAACCTCTCGAACAGTAGACCGTGTTCTAGCGGGTTGATCGCGATAATGCCGGTCAGGTAGGCGACCAGGGAACCAGCCGCTGAACCACGTCCGGGCCCTACCGGTACCCCCATCGAACGTGCCGCGTTGCAAATATCGGAGACAACGAGGAAGTACGAGGAGAATCCCAGCGGTTCGATGACCGACAGCTCGGTCTCGAGACGCTCTAGGACCTCTTTGGGCGGGTTCGGACCGAATTTCTCGTCGAGTCCTTCCTGGAGTTTCTTACGCAGCCAGGACTCCTGAGTCTCCCCCTCAGGAACATCGAACTGCGGCATCCGGTCGACGTACTTAAACACCTCGTCGTAGGAGCCAATCATCTCGGTCAGCAGCAAGGTGTTGTCACAGGCCTCCGGATGGTCGGGGAACAGCGCCCGCATCTGCTCCGAGGATTTGATGTAGTAGCCGGAACCGTTGAACCGGAACCGGTTCGGATCGTCTTTGTTTCGGCCCACACCGACACACAGCAAAGAGTCGTGGGCGTCGGCCTGATCCTCAGTGACGTAGTGGGAGTCGTTGGTGACCAGCAACGGAATGTCTAGTTTTTTGGCCAGCTTCAGCAGGTCGGACCTCACCTGCTTTTCGATCGGGACGCCGTGGTCCATCAACTCACAAAAATAGTTTTCACGGCCAAAGATGTCCCGATAATCGGATGCAGCTTGGCAAGCTTCCTCAAACTGGCCGAGGCGCAGCCGGGTCTGCACCTCACCCGATGGGCAACCGGTCGAGGCGATGATGCCACCGGAGTACTGGCCCATGAGCTCGCGATCCATACGCGGTTTCATGTAGTAGCCCTCATAGGACGCCAAGGACGAGAGTCGGAAAAGGTTGTGCAGGCCTTCGGAATCCTTCGCCCACATCGTCATATGGGTGTACCGACCGCCGCCAGAGACGTCTTTGCCGCCCTCGGCATCCGGATCTCCTGCATCACGAGAGGTCCCCCAGAATTCCTGTACTCGTGACTTGCGGGTGCTCGGAGCGACGTACGCCTCGATACCAATGATCGGCTTAACGAGAGGATTCTGGTCCCCGTCGTACTTCTTGGAAATCTGGAAGAACTCGTAGGCACCGAACATATTTCCGTGGTCGGTCATCGCGACCGCAGGCATCCCTTGACGTGCCACCTCGGCGAAAAGTTTCTCGTTGCTGGCAGCGCCGTCCAGCATCGAGTATTCGGTGTGGGTGTGGAGGTGGACGAAGTCGGAACGGGCCACAGGCCCTCCTTTCACATTCCGACCCCAAGCCCTTGGGATCGTGCCTTGCGATCGTGCTGACCTAGACAGAGTAGTCGGCACCAAGGACATCTCGAATCACCCCTGGTGCGAACGCCAAGTATTGACGTACGACGTGGGTGAGACGATGTGTGAAGCTGTCGCGTGGGCAACGTGACGAGGCCAATTCTTTCTTGGCACCACCGTTGCCGTGGTGTTGTGACTTGTCGTTGGAAACCTGCGCCAAGTGGTCGACAGACTGTCCCACGACGTCGCAGCTAAAGTCAGTGTCGTGGCTTCGTCGCCGCTTATCAGACTGCTGAGCACCTTCATGCGTCTGGGGTGATTGCAGTCACGGCACTCGGGGCCAACCAGCGAGCGCGTGCAGCCGACAGCGAGACCCGTATTGCGCGATTAACCCTATGGGAGGTCGTCAACCCGCTAATCACCGGAATTGCGTCCGGGTATTAGCAGCGCCGTGCTCTTGACGTGGAGCCGAATGGGCGAACTGGCGACTTTGACACTAACTCTGACCTACCTGAGATGGGCAGGCCGAACCTTAGGTTGGGCAAACACCTGAAAAGCCGTGTTATCAGCTCGTAGCAGTATCGCGACATCGACCTGAGACTGGCCGACGGGGCGCTGCGGTTCCTTGACCGACGGATGATAATCGTCACGCGTCACGGTTGATCACCGCTTCCGATACATCGTTCTGTCACCAGGCCGGACGCGAACATCGGGGCCCGCGCGGGATGAAGGACTGAGGCAAGCTACTAAGGCCCGGGGACTCTCGGGACGGCGAAACGAAGGCAGTCATAGTGCGCGCCGCGTCGCCCGGTAGCCCCTCCTCACATCGACGCACCCACCTCATGGGACCGCGCCACAGCAATCTGTACCCTGCCGCATACCGGGCACCACGCGAAAACACTCAAGTAGCGCACCTTCCAAACTCATGATAATCGAGCAGTCACTTCCCTCCGTTCATACCTATGTCTCGAATTAGCCCAATCATGTGTTCAATGAGAGACTGTTCTGACATCGTCGTCATCAACTGATCTTGGGCATGGACGAGCAAAAGCGACATCGGCAGCGAGCCGTTGAGATCACGCGTGATGAGCTCGGTCTGCACATCATGGGCCTTCTTCAACTGTGTGTCCGCCTCAATCATGCATTGTTCACTCTCAGCCATCTCACCAGCCCGAGCTTTGTCAAGAGCCTGATACAGTGACGCACGCGCCTCACCAGCACTCGTGATGATGGTAAAAATGGCAGTTTCGATCTCTGACATCACCGCCCCACCATCCGGGCTGTCACTCCCACACTGTGAAGTCATGCTCCACCTTCTTCGCATCGTTCTTTTTTGAGTTGATCCCTGTCATACATCCTCATGAATGGATAATAGATGACAGTAGAGATTAATATATTTACAAGGCACAGAACGATAGCACGCCAGTCGCCACCTGTCGTCAAGAATGCGCCTATTGGAGCGGGCAACGTCCACGGCGGCTGAACAGCCATGTACGTGACAAAACCCCAACTGAACGCAAACCAAGTTACCACGCATAGCACCAACGGCGCGAGGAGGAAGGGTATAATAAAAAACGGATTCATCATGACCGGGAGACCGAACATGATCGGCTCACTAATATTGAATAGCGCAGGAACCGCGACCGCTCGCATGATTGACTTGGTATACCTTGCTCTCCCAACTAAAAACCCGGCAATAACTAGACCAATAGTCGCCCCAGAGCCACCAATGGAGACGAACCACTGAAAGAACGTTTCCGGTGCGATGTGAGGAGCCGGGACACCGGAAGCCACGGCGTCAGCGTTGTCGCTCAGATACTGTAACCACACCGGCCGGGCAACCGATCCAACTACCGAATCTCCGCTGATCCCGAAGAACCATAAAAATACGACTAAGAAAGCCGGTACTAATACTCCCGGTAACAAATCGCCAGCTTTAACTAGAGGTGACAGACCCTGCTGAACAACATCGACGACGTCGATCTTAAAAACCACAGATATAAGGGTCATAACACCCATGATAATGAAGGCCGGAACGACCGCGCCAAAAGATCGGCTGACGGACTCAGGAACCTGTTCGGGCATCCTGAATGTCAGGTTATGCTTATAACAGATGCGCATCACTTCAACGGCCAGCAGCGCTAAGATCATCGCAGGGAATAGCCCTTTTGAGCCTAGACTTTCAAGCGCCACATAGATTCCACCTCCAAGTGTCTTTGGGGTCAGGCTAAGTAGAAATGCAGCGACACCAAGTTGGCCACCAGCAAGGCCACTAAGATCATAACTACGAGCAAGACTTGAACCGACTCCGAAGCATACATATAGGGACATGATGCCGAACGTCATACGATATGGAATGAGAATCTGTTCCGCATGGTCCTTCGCCCACATGGCAAATCCCGACGTTTCAGGGACCGGCGGAGCTGCTATAATAAGAATTAAGCTGCCAGCGATGATGAAGGGGATAGCGGAAATTACACCGTCGCGAATAGCCCGGATATGTCGCTGCTCCGATATCATCGACATCGGGCCAGCCACTCTCCTATCCAAGAAGTTAAAGAACTTCTCCATGGCGATCACCCGAGATGTTCTTTGACAGTCTTTACCAGTTCTGAACCGCCAAGCGGACCGTAGGCAATCGGAGGAATCGCGCAAATCGGGATCCCATGTCGATCGGCGTACTGTTGAAAAGTCTTCAATCTATTTCGCACCTGGGGAGCGACCAAAACGAGATCCCATTCCCCTGCCGATATTTCGTCCTGCGCCTGCCCTGACCCGACAGCCTTAGCCCGGAGCGGCTCACCCAGCTTCTGGAATTCCTTCTCCAAATCCTTGAGAACGATCGCACTCGACATACCACCAGAGCAAACCAGTAAAACATTAGACATGACCAATCCTCCTTGATTGTGTATCAATCACCTATGAGAGGCGATGAAGTCGCGATACCAATAGAAACTATCTTTCGGCAACCGTTTATAAGTTCCCCGCCCTTCGTTGTCTGCGTCGACATAGACGACACCGTACCTTTTCTCCATTTCGCAACTACCGGCACTGACGATGTCAATGATGCCCCAAACGAAATATGCTTCTATATCTACACCCTCCCGCACGGCAAGCTCAGCCTGTTCCATATGGCGCTCGAGATATGATATTCTATAATTATCGTGGATACGCCCATCAGAGTCGACATTATCCCGCGCACCCAATCCATTCTCAGCAACCATTATGGGCTTCCGGTACCGGTCGTAAACCTTGTGAGCCGTAATCCTCAAACCCATGGGGTCTATCTGCCATCCCCACTCGGTAGCTTCCAAACTAGGGTTTCTCAATGTTGGTACCAGGTTTCCAGGGACTTGTTCACGTTTTTCGTCTACACTACAAATCGACGATGAATAGTACGAAAATGACACGATGTCACAGGTATTCGACCTGAGTATGCCACGGTCCTTGTCCGTGATGTCGAGTACTACCCCATGGTCGGCCAAGAACTTCTCTGTGTAATACCCGTATTCACCTGTTGCTAGTACATCTGCACACCACCACTGATTGATCTGCTCGTCGTGAACGAGCTTCATGTTGTCCTCAGGTGTGGGATGGAGCGCATAGTAATCGAAACAGCTCACCATGCACACGAACTTTCCTCGTGCTCCGATATCGCGACCGTATTTTGTTATGAGGGCGCTTGCTATCATTTGGTAATGAAGACCATTAAAGACTGACCGATAATCATAGGAGTAATCGATGGTTCCTATTATTCCGAGTCCATTATAAGGACTGAAATACCCGGAATTAATCTCGTTTACAGGAAGCCAATAGTCTACATTTTCTTGCCAGCGATCGACGACAAATTTCGCCATCTTAAGATACAGATCGATGACGTCACGATGTCGCCAACCTCCGTACTTGTCAACGATCGCAATCGGCATCGCATAGTGATTGATCGTGATGAAGACTTTAATTCCAGCATGTGCAAGGGTGCGAATAATCCGGTCATAGTACATCACCCCTTCCGGATTGGGCTGGTCCTCGAAACCAGTGGGAAATAGACGGGCCCAGCTAATCGAAAGACGATATACATCTAGGCCAAGACTGGTAATGTAGTGTAAGTCTGATTCCCAGTATTCGTAACCCCGCGATCCCATACGGAACGGGAACCGGCAGTCGTCAGAACGAGAATTCTTTGCGTTTCGAATATCAGCCTCGGTGAGGAGACGAGTTTGTATCGTATCATTCGATAGCCGCGGAATCCATCGACGACAGTCTTGGGTGTCCATTCCCTTTCCGTCGTAGAACCCGCCTTCATATTGACTGGCCGCGGTAGCCCCACCCCACAGAATGCGCTTCATCTCACGTACCTCCCATGAGCGCCTTGCGATCCGCTAAACCGTCTAGGCCAACAACTCTTAGCCTCGACCAACTGCTTCAACTCGTCCGGAGTCATATTCCTGTCGGCAGCAATTTCTGCCAACGGCGCACAGACGTCGGTGGGGCCCATCACCTCGGTGTTCCACACGTTCCAAGGTCGGTCGACTCGCGTTACGACAGCGCGATGAATCTTGTCTTCGGAGACACACTTAATTCCATAACCACCATTGATGTCGGTGTGCGATCCATTGGATGACCAATAGCGCACAGTTCCCACCCTATGCCTGGAACGGTTACTGTGACTCGACCGCCCTAAGACAACCACCATGTGGCCACGTTCATCCTTTCCGATTTCGTCATTCCAAAATATTTTCATGAAGTCGTACCTGCGGATACTCGCGAACATCTCGTTGCGATCCGCGAGGTTCGCATATTCGCCCGTAGTACCGATGTACAGGTTGGTACCAATTTTCAATTCATGGGCCAGTTCAGCCATGCCCGGTCCGTTGGCATTTGCACGCCCCCACGCTCCGACGCCATCGTTCTGGATCGGGTAGGGCCTGTGGTCCACCGTGTAAGGCTTCAGGTATTCCCACTCCTTCCTGGGCGGCATGACGCCGCAGGTTTTCTCGTATAGTTCAAGGCTCTTGAGCAGCAAAAGATAGGTGGCTGAGGAGCAAAACGACGGTGTCGCAAGGTAAGGGTCCACGCAAACGCCAGTCGCCGTGACCCGAACCGCACGGTCCAATCCTGTCCACGCGGTTTGTCGAAAGCCAGGCGGAATATTTCTGCCGGTGTGGTAGCCGCCGCCAGTAGGAAAGCACTGTAACGCGCGCTCAACACACTGCTGCCACATGACCCTCGGCCTTCCTAGGTCGGTCTTAGCCTCTGCTGTGGGAGCAGGACTCATCATCGCGGCGACCGTCGCGACGCACGTTGCCGACATTACGGTCCTGCGAGTGATTAACCTGTCAGTATTCATTGTCATCGTCTCCTGGAATCCGAACGAACCTCTAATGCATTCATCAGATCGACTTTGTGCAGCTCGACACCTCGTAAGCGCCCGGCCGCCCAGCATGCCCCGACGACCGGGTGGCTCGCATATGGGCACTCACCCAGCGAGTCCTCCATCATTGCCCGCAACGTGTTAGGTCGTTGGTGATTGTGGCTTGTGTTCGGCGCAAGCAAGCCTCCTGCCAGGATGACGTGCTCAGCACCAACACTCTTCACGGTCGTCACCAGCTCCGATGCCGCATCAGCCAGGATGATCGACGCGATCTTGTCGTCTTGAGCGGACAATACGATTTGAGCAAAGCTTGCGACGTCTGCCGGTCGAAGCTCCTTCGTCTTGCCAATGAGACCCTGAACGGTACATCCACGAGGCAATCCAAGAGCCTCAACAACCCCACGCGTGATAGTGGTGCTCGGGCCACGACGATCAAGGTCCGCCGCCGCAGCTCGCAAGGCTTTTCTCCCAATCCAATAGCCGGAGCCATGATCCCCCAGCAACCACCCAGCTCCATCTCGGCGATCGACACAGCGCCATTCCGAGAAGCGACCGGCTATCGCACCAGTACCTGCCACGAGAATCGAACCATCCCCCAAAACTGCGGCAGACCAGTAGGCAATCTCAATGTCGGTCACCACCTGAGGGGTGACATCTAGGCCGACGGCGCGAAATGCCTTCTCGACACTCTGACAGACGTCGTGATTCCCAGTCGGACCCGCGCCTGCGGCTCCGACGACAGCGGCTTCCACATGCAGAACCGAAGATTGAGCCAACACCGTGCCTAGACAGTCATTGATAGCCTGCCACAAAGATTCGTGACTGACGCGTGCAATACGCTGATAACCCAGTATTTTCCCGCCCGCATCGGTAACGAGGGATCTCACACTCGTTCCGCCAATGTCAACTCCCAAGAAACACATAATCCTGCTCTTTCTCGTCATCACAGGAACGGGTCTCATTGGGCAGCTCTTCTTCCGTCAAAGTCACCGCCGCTCCCGTACGGTGCAATACGATGATCCACGCGTTGCCATACCGCTCGTACTCTAAATTCGGTAAGCCACGACGTAGCGGAGCTCGCAGTCCCATCTCTGCGAGAATAAAAGCCACCAGAAGACCGCGATCTGTGAACAATCGCGGTCGTTCCACACGCCACCTACTGGTGATTTCAGCGCCAGGACGCGGGCAGGAAGTACGACATCCGACGCGCTTCAGAGCGACCAGAGTGAAGGATTTCGCGTACTCGGTTTCAGGCACCTGTAGCGAGGCGAATATGACCTTGCTGTGCGAAGCAGCCTGGCGAGCAACCAGCCCACAACTCTCGTTGGTCAGATATACGGACCGCATCATCGATCAGTCCATAATGCGTTCGGCCATGGAATCCTTGAAACCGAACAGGTAAGTGAGCACAGCTCCCATGATTACTGAAATGAGCCAGCCACCGAGATACCAGCCCCACTTGCCGGCCGAAATCACCGGTGCCATGAGTAAGCCCGACAGGCCAAAGGCCTGGGAGCCAAACGTTCCGCAGTTCTGCGTCCCCCACGCTATAAAGGCACCTCCGAAACCGCCACCAAGACACGCGGTGAGGAAGGGGTACAGTAACGGTAACGAGACCCCGTAAATGAGGGGTTCGCCCACACCAAGGATGCCAATTGGTAGCGCGCTCTTAATCACAGATCGCAGTTTCGGATTCCTGGTTTTCATAAGAACGGCAATAGCCATTCCCACCTGAGCCGCGCCAGCCATCGCAAGAATGGGTAATAGTTCGGTAAAACCATGATTAGCGATGAGTTGAGCATGAATTGGGGTGAGTCCCTGATGAATGCCCAACATCACCATAGGCAAGAAGAAGGTTGCGAGGATAAATCCGCCGATGATTCCACCTTTAGCAAGGGCGAAGTCGACGAGCAGCCATGTGAGGCCCTTCATCAGCAAAGATGACAACGGCATGATCACAAAGATTGACGCTGCGGCGCCGAGGAGCAAAGTTACAGCCGGCACAAGAAAAAGTTCGATAGCCGCCGGGACGACCTTTCTCAACCGCCTTTCGATGACGGTGAACAGCCAGGCGGTGATCATGACGCCGATGACACCTCCCAGTCCGGGTTGAAGCTTCCCGAATATTGGGATCGTCAGCGGGATAGCTGCCGTCTTGTCGGTTGCTGCCGTACCCGCCAGAGCGGGCATATATGGAACCCCGCCCGCGATGAGGCCTAGCACCGGGCTGCCACCACATTCTTGAGCTGTGTTGTGGCCGACGATGAAGTTGAGCGAGGCAATAACGATCCCTCCCAGACCAACTAAAACCAGGAACCACCCGTCATCGGCAACCGTGGGGTCAATTGTCTTCCAAATCCCGCAGATGGCGGTCACTAGCCCACAGGCAATGAACCCTGGGATGATCGGGACGAAAATGTTCCCGATGTGACGGAACATCGCTTGAACCCGAGATGTTTGCGTGCCTCGGACCATCTTCTTGGTGCGAACGGCTATATCTGTATCACCTTCCAGGACTGAACTCGGCTCTGTTTCGACCACTGCAGAGTCCACACCTCGCTTTGCGGTGCCAGGCGGCGTGACTTGAGTCGTCGCGTCTGTGTCGGTGGCAGGAGTATAATCCACCGACCCCATGACCTCACCGAATGCTGACCGTAATCTTTCCGCGTGACCAGGCCCAACGACGACTTGCAGCTCCTTACCCTCGACGACTCCAAGGACCCCGGCCAGCCCATTGATGGCCTCAGCATCAGCAGTCTCGGGCCGGATGAGGTTGAGACGCAGCCGCGTCATGCAATTGGTAAAAGACGCGATATTGTCGGGCCCTCCAACAAGATCGAGTATTTCTCGTGCAAGTAAGTGATAGTCCATGACTTCCTCCCTGGAAGATTCACAGGCGAAGGTGGTTCTCATCGACGGCTACCCGGACTACGCCGCCCGCTTCAGCCAGTCGGGCTCGAGCTTGAGTCGCAGTCATCCCCAACAGCACCATGACAATGGCCGTCTTGGCATGTCCGCCAGCCTCGTGCAACGCCGTGATGGCATCATCACAGGAGCATCCCGTGGCAGCCATGACAATGGACATGGCCCGCTGCCGTAGCTTCTCGTTGCTCGGAGAGACGTCAACCATAAGGTTGCCATATGTTTTACCTAGGCCGACCATGGTTGCCGTGGAGATCATGTTGAGGACCAGCTTCTGCGCGGTCCCTGCTTTAAGGCGGGTCGATCCCGTGAGAACCTCAGGGCCAGCGTCGATTTCCACCGGAAGGTCTACTTCGCTGCTGATGACCGCACGATGGTTGCAACATACTGAAGCCGTCACTGCCCCAGCTCGCTTCGCAGCGCGCACCACACCTAGAACCCAAGGAGTTCGTCCTGAGGCTGCCAGACCGACGACGACGTCGTGGGGCCCAGGCTGAAGCATGTTCAACTCCTCAGCGCCACGATCCGCATCGTCTTCAGCTCCCTCCACGGCCTGAAACATCGCCTGCTGTCCACCTGCGATGAGGCCGACGACCATCGTGGGGTTGGTGCTAAACGTCGGTGGGCATTCCGCCGCATCGAGGACCCCTAGACGCCCACTCGTTCCGGCACCGGCATAGATCAAACGGCCTCCGGCCGACAGACCCTTTACTGCAGCCTCCACGACGGCAGCGATGGCTGAAAGTTGAGAAGCGATAGCATCCGGAACGCGGTGATCCTCGTCATTCATGAGGCGGAGCACGTCGAGGGTCGGCAACTGGTCGAGTTCTTCGCTGGCCGGGTTCCTTCCCTCAGTCGTTGCAAGATTCGTCAGGCTGTCCATGGAATCTCCTCCCCGAATCGAGACTTTGTGGTTCCATGTCTGCGATGACACACCACGAAACGCGCCGTCCCCACGGTGTGAAATGATTGTACACAAAATCCAACTTTAATGGAAGGATGTTTCACATGGATGACAGCCTGCTGCCTCGGATCGATATGGCCAGAACGACCATGCGTCCTGCAGAGGCCCAGGTTGCCGCCGTCATACTGGCCAAGCCCGACTGGACACTCGCTGCTTCAACGAGCCAACTTGCTGAGGCTGCCGGCGTATCCCCCGCGACTGTCGTGCGCTTTTGCCGAGCCCTTGGGATGAGTGGTTATCGGGAGCTTCGCACCGAGCTTGCGCGCGACTTATCTCGACGCACCCTCGAGCTAGAGAGGTCCTCAGTGGCTGAAGGCACTATTACTCTCGACGACTCTCTAACCCAAATGATCACGAAGATCGCGTTCCATGAGGCTCGCACGATTGAGAATACTGCGCGGACCGTTGACGCCGACGAGCTTGAGGCTGTCGCCAGCGCTATCTCGATCGCCCCGCGGACTGCGCTTTTCGGGGTCGGATCCAGCGGTCTTGTCGCAAGCGACCTATCTGAGAAACTGGAACGCATTGGCCTTGTCTGCCAGCATCATCAAGACACCCATATGCAGCTTGTTCATGCCGCATTGTGTAAACGTCCCTGCGTAGCCTTAGGAATCTCTTTTAGCGGTAACACCCAAGAAGTCGTTGAGGCTCTCACCGTGGCGCAAAAGCACGGCGCTACTACTGTCGCTATGACAGGCCTACCCGACTCTCCCGTCGGACGGCTTGCCGACCACGTCCTCGTCACTTCAGCACGCGAAACGCAGGTTCGCGCAGGTGCGATGTCCAGTCGGATGGCACAGCTAGCCGTTGTGGACTTTCTTTTCGCGCGCGTCGCCCAGCTGTGCATGGATGACCTCGAGACCCTCCTGAGTAGTACGCGAACCGCGGTAAGCACGCACAGAAAGTCCCTCACGTAGACTTAACGCATGTCGTCACAGACCCTCAGCAAGACCTGGAAGTCGATCTGGTGGATTCCGTTCACCAAGGGGATCCTCGCAATCGTTGCCGCAGTGGTGGCCCTGCTCTGGTCCCGCCAGACGATGACTGCTCTTGTGATCATCGTCGGTATCTACGCCATCATCGACTCCGTCATGACCCTTGTCAATGCCCAGGCCCTCCATGGCATGGCCGGCACCGGATTCATGAAGAGCTGGGGCATCATCGGCATCATCATCGGCGTGATCCTCATCCTTCATCCTGGATTCTCCTTGCACGTCATTGCCATCTTCATGGGAGTGTGGCTGGTGCTCCTGGGCGTGTTTGCTACCAGTTTCGCCCTGCCCTTGAGACTCGTCACGCAGAAAGCCTGGGGCTGGATGTTTGGGGGTGGCATCAGTCTATTCGTCCTGGGCATCGTCATCCTCGTTCATCCTGGATTCGGCGTAGTGGCCATGAGCTGGCTGCTAGCGCTCGGGGTACTGCTCTATGGCGTTGCTAACCTTGCCATTGCCGTAGGAATCCGCAAGATCACAAGCTCTATCTCGCTGGCGATGCGTCGCAACCCCCACAACACCATCATTGAAGGCGACGTGGTTGACAGCCCTGACACTTCAGCCCATCCCGAGCTGAAGTGATGATCTGATACACAGTAATTGCACCACTGTTGCTCCGGCCTCATTGCTAGGGGCTGCAGTCACGTCCGGAGTCATGCTCCCGTATCCAAGAAGATGGTCTATCGACTACTGCGACGACGGGGAACAACACGAAACCGATGTGAGCTGGTTGGTGAAGAAGCGGCACGTTCGAGTAACGGTGCATCAACGTCGGTCACTCTCCCGTCCTCAGCCAATGCCGAATACACTCGAGAGATGAGCCCCACATAATGCGCAAGCGGGAAGGCCCCAGCAGCAAACTCGTTCGGTGGCTCAACGACCGGGCTGTGACGCATATTAGTCAACAGCACGATCTGGATGTCACGTATCGGATCGACCATTGTGATTGTCCCGGTCCAGCCGGTATGCCCGAAGGCTGCCTTACTTGGCCCGCCATGGAAGTAGTAGTAGCCGTTCGTTCTCCAACCCAACCCGTAAGTCGCGCTATCACCATCAGGGGTGAGAAACCGACGCTGCACATCGGCGGGGAAGTACTCTCGGCCCTGGTACATGCCCTCGTTGGACATCAACTGCAGCAGCACCCCCAGATCGTCAGCGGTGGAGAAAAGCCCCGCATGCCCCGACACCCCAGACATGGTGTAGAAGGCTTTCTCGTCCTGAACCTGCCCACGAATAGTCTGGGTACGGATGAACACCGGGCTGCCGTCAGGACGAGTGCCGAAGCCGACATTACCGTCCCGGGTGTTACCGTTCAGCTCGGTCGCAGCAATGAGGTCGGGGGGTGTCCTGATGTCAAGTGGCCGGAATCCAGTCCGCTCGAGCCCCAGGCGACGGTAAACGCCCTCTTGGAGGTATTCGTCGAGGCGTTTACCGACGACCTGCTCGACGATCAGGCCAAGGATCATGTAGTCGACGTCGCTGTACGCCCTCTCGGTGTGCGGTGCATACATGAGAGGTGTACGGCAGATCCGGTCGATCACGTCAGTACGGTTCGAGATGTCGTCGAGGTTCTGCAGGTATAACTCGCCTGCCACTGTCGCGTTGGGATATTGCGGATCCGGAACGAGCCCACCTCGATGATGCATGAGGTCGACCAGTCGGATGGTCTTCTTGCCAGTGAATGGGCTTTTGATACCGCCGGGGCCCCCGACCGTCCACGAGCCGGTGTAGACCGTCGACTCGTCCCGGAAAGCCTCCCAGCCGGGAAAGGTACACACCTGACGCGACAGGTCGATCCGCCCCTGCCCCACAAGCATCTGCAAAGCCAGGTTGACCGCATACATTTTGGTATTCGAGGCGATATCGAAACGAGTCGTAGCCGTCACGGGAACCTGTTTGGCAGGGGGTAGCAGTCGCGCCTTGTGCACCGTGTGGTCAATGACCTCGGTGGAGTACTTGAGGGCCTGACCGGCATGATGACGCCAGGCAATCTGGCCATGACGGCAGACCAGCACACTCGTTCCGGAAAACCCGGCCTTGACCTGATCGTCGATCCAAGAGCCGACTCTGGCCAACTTAGACTGATCAAATCCCAGAGCGCCGACGTCGCGGCTGGTGCCAAGCACATCAAATCCAACATGCATCCGTTCCAAGGCGATAAGTTGACGGCCGACCCTAACCAACCTGACATCCCACAGCCGCCGCACGACACCGGCGGTAAGCCAGTACTGTCCACCAACGACCATCCCATCGACTGGCTGGATCATGAGGTTGGGCTCGTCGTGGAAGAACTTCTCCTCGAAGTTGCGGGCATGAAGATTGCGGCGAGTGTCGAAGGTCTCGACGTCGCCACCGCGTCGCACCGTCAGCAGGTCAGACGGAACACTAGACAGTCCATCGAATGGAACTGCCCCCCTCGACAGAGGCCAACCGGCGGCCCTCGCCAACCAGTCGACGCTGATCCAACACCGCCCGGACATCACTCGCACGCCTTCGGACGGGACCGGGAGGGCAGTGCGATAGGTGGCGGGATCCTCATGGTCGCCGTCACGCATGATCCACACTTGGTCAGCATCACCTCTGACTAGCCACCGCCAGCGTCCTGAATCCATGCGCACCGCGAACCTGCGTGACGGGACGCTCACGATAGCAACCCGCGACAAGGCCTCCGGACGGGTAGAGAATCGACGGATGCGACCGTCGAGACCTCGCACTTCCACCCGGCTCGTTGTCGGGGCACCTACGAGGTGAATCGTCAGGCCCCGAGTGTCAGATCCGAACGCTCGTAATGTCCGGTCTGCCAGCGGTGCAGTGACAATCGCTGTCATTGAAGCACCCAGTACGGTTCTGCGTCGGATATCGTCGATCATGGCGACAGACTAGACAGCCGGCGGCTCACGCCGGTCATTGCCCCTGGCATCGTCCTCGATGTCGAGTTCACAATCGAGACGGTCATCCAAGACACGAGCCCTCCGCTGGGAGGCCAAGGAGGCCCACCAGACACCCGCACCAATGATGCCCAAGAAGGACGCGGCCCCACCAAAGGCGCCCAGGACGAATCGTGGATCACTCTGGCTAGGTGCCGTAAGACCGATGACATCGAGTACCACAAACAGTGCCACGCACACCCACGTCAGCGCTTTGGCGTGGCGAATCATCGAGTCGAGCTCCTCCTCGTTACCGTTCACCCCAGCAGTTTCCTCCTGCACGGCGCCTCCTGTCGAGCCTAAGAGATCACCTCGGGACTACACCGTCATCTGACGATCCGACGGTTTTACCGGCTTCGGTAGCACCGACGGTGATCCTTTGAGATACGCATCAACACCGTGAGCAGCTGCGCGTCCCTCCGCGATGGCCCACACCACGAGGGACTGCCCGCGGCCAGCGTCACCACAGGCGAAAACCCCCGGCACATTAGTCTCATACGCATCATTTCTGATAATATTGCCCCGTCCGTCAAGTTCCAGCCCCAGCTCGGCAACAATACCGTCATACTCCGGATGAGCGAATCCCATCGCAAAGATCACTAGGTCGGCCGGCAGATCATGTTCGCTGCCCTCGTCCGCAATAAACACCCGGTTCTCATCGCGATGGCCTGAGACCACCCGAACTGCCTTGACGTGGCCCCGGTCATTACTGACGATCTCGACGGTGTTGGTCGAGTACACCCGCTGTCCGCCCTCTTCATTGGAGCTGGAGACCCGTAAAATGAGCGGATAAGTGGGCCAGGGATAGTTAGCCGATCGGTCCTTGGGCGGCTCCGGGTTGTACTGCAGCTGGGTAATTGAGGCCGCGCCCTGACGCACTGCGGTGCCTACACAGTCGTTGGCAGTGTCTCCGCCACCGATGATGACGACGTGCTTACCGTCGGCGCGGATCTGATCAAGCACCTCTGCCCCCGCCACGACGCGGTTTTGCTGAGTGAGATACTCCATGGCATAACAGACCCCGTCGAGCCCAATACCTGGAGCATCCAGCATGCGTGGAACGGTGGCACCAGTAGCCAAGACGACGGCGTCAAACCGCTCGCGTAGCTGCTCGCCAGTGATATCGACGCCGATCTCAGTATTCGTCTTGAAGACGGTACCCTCCAACGCCATCTGCTTAATCCGACGGTCGAGAACCGACTTTTCCATCTTAAAATCCGGAATGCCATAACGCAGCAACCCGCCGATGGCGTCGTCACGCTCGTAGACGACGACCGTATGCCCAGCACGGGTGAGCTGCTGGGCGGTTGCCAGTCCTGCGGGGCCAGATCCGACCACTGCAGCCGTCTTGAGTGAATGCCACTCAGGCACCACTGGAATGACGCGGCGGTCTTCCCAGGCCTTATCAATGATGGCAACCTCAACGTTCTTAATCGTTACCGGGGCGCGGTTAAGCCCTTCGACACACGCCGTCTCGCATGGAGCGGGGCACAATCGACCGGTGAACTCTGGAAAGTTGTTGGTGGTCTGCAAACAGCTGAGAGCCTCGCGCCATTCGTCTCGCCAGATGAGGTCGTTCCAGTCAGGGATGAGATTACCCAACGGACAGCCGGTATGGCAGAAGGGCACACCACAGTCCATGCACCGGCTCGCTTGGTCTGTAATGATGGGCAGCAGAGCGTGACCAGGTCCGCCTGGGTAGACCTCTTTCCAGTCCTGGACGCGCTCTTCGACTGGACGACGCTCCGCCTCCTGTCGAGTCACATTCATAAAGCCGTGCAGATCAGCCATGAGACACCTCCATGAACGTCGTCTCGTTCTCGTCCAGGCCGTGCTCCTCAGCGTCGACCATGGCCTTCATCATCGTGGCGTAGTCGCGCGGCAGCACTTTCATAAAGGACTCACGAATTCCGCCAGCCCCTTGTGCCAGAATCTCCCCGGCGAGGGTGGACCCAGTCTCGGTCTGGTGCAGCTCCAGCAGCTCGGTAACCCGATCAACATCGGCTTGTTCCATCGGGAGGGCGTCGACCATATCTGCATTGAGGCGGCTGACGTCGAGGTTGCGCACCCAAGCCATCCCGCCAGACATGCCAGCAGCAAAGTTCCGCCCGATAGCGCCAAGCACCAGCACTTCTCCCCCGGTCATGTATTCACAACCGTGATCGCCAACTCCCTCCACAACGGCAGTGACTCCCGAGTTTCGCACACAGAATCTTTCGCCCGCTTGACCACACAACAGGATTTCACCGGAGGTGGCACCGTAACCGACGACGTTTCCAGCAACGATCTGGTCACGTGGTTGAAACGGCGTTTTGAGCGGTGGAGCGACGATCACCCGACCGCCGGAGAGCCCCTTACCGACATAATCGTTGGCGTCACCGATGAGCCTCATCGTCATGCCCCGTGGCACGAAGGCGCCGAAACTCTGTCCAGCAGTACCGGTGAAGGTGAGGTCGATGGTGTTATCAGGAAGACCCTTGCCTTGGGTGGCAACCGTCACACGGCTACCCAACATAGTTCCCACGGTGCGGTCGACATTGCGAATGCTGACCTCCTGACGGACGGGGGTGCCATTAGTCAAAGCCTCAGTACACATGTCGATGAGCTTCATATCGAGACTTGTCTCGAGGTCATGATCCTGATCGCGAACGTGACGCAGCGGGGAGCCGTGGGGAAGGTCCACCTGATGCAAAATCGGCGACAGGTCAAGACCCCTAGCCTTCCAGTGCGTGATGGCCTTGCGGGTATCCAGTGCCTCAACATGGCCAACAGCCTCGTCAATGGAGCGGAATCCGAGCTCAGCGAGAATTTCGCGAGTCTGCTCAGCCATCATCATCATGAAGTTGACGACGTGGTCGGGATCACCGGCGAATTTCTCACGCAATTCCGGATTCTGAGTAGCCACACCTACCGGGCAGGTGTCGGTATGGCACTTACGCATTATGACGCATCCCTCGACAATGAGCGCGGTAGTTGCGAACCCAAACTCTTCGGCGCCAAGCAAGGCAGCTACGACGACGTCGCGTCCGGTCTTGAGCTGACCGTCACACTGCACCACGATGCGGTCACGAAGACCATTAAGCAGCAAGGTCTGTTGAGCCTCGGCCAGGCCTAGTTCCCAGGGCCCACCAGCATGCTTGATCGAGGTTAGCGGAGCCGCACCGGTTCCACCGTCATGGCCCGAGATAAGTACAACGTCGGCCTTAGCCTTCGAAACGCCGGCAGCAACAGTGCCAACACCGGTCTCGGCCACTAGTTTGACGTGGATCCGAGCCCGAGGGTTAACGCACTTGAGGTCATGAATGAGCTGCTTGAGGTCCTCGATGGAGTAGATGTCGTGGTGCGGGGGCGGAGAGATGAGTCCGACGCCTGGGGTCGAGTGACGAGTTTTAGCTACCCACGGATAGACCTTCGAGCCGGGGAGCTGACCACCCTCGCCCGGTTTGGCTCCCTGAGCCATTTTGATCTGGATGTCGTCGGCGTTGACCAGGTACTCGCTGGTTACGCCGAATCGTCCCGATGCCACTTGCTTGATAGCCGAACGACGTTCTGGATCGTAGAGACGCTCAGGATCCTCGCCACCCTCTCCGGTATTCGATTTGCCTCCAATCCGGTTCATCGCGATGGCCAAGGTTTGGTGCGCCTCTATGGAAATCGAGCCGTAGCTCATCGCACCTGTGGAAAATCTCTTGACGATCTCGTTGGCTGGCTCGACTTCCGCGAGCGGCACTGCTGGACGATCGTGACGGAACTCTAACAGGGACCGCAGGGTCATAAGCCTGGTTGAGTTGTCGTTGATATGGTCGGTGTAGCGACGGAATTGCTCGTAGTCATTGGTACGCGCAGCCAACTGCAGCCGGAATATCGACTCGGGATCGACGAGATGCTGCTCCCCCTCCCGACGCCACTGGTAGTGGCCGCCAGGTTTGAGGGTACGGTGGGCCAGACGCACCCCTGTCTCCGGATACGCGCTGAGGTGACGAGCCAGAATCTCTTGAGCGATCTCGGTCAGGCCGACCCCCGCGATGCGACTCGTCGTTCCGGTGAAGTACTCATCAATGAGTTCCTGCGATAACCCGGTAGCCTCGAAGATCTGGGCTCCGGTATACGACGAGATAGTGGATACACCCATCTTGCTCATCGTCTTAAGGACGCCCTTGCCAAGAGCCTTGTAAACGTTATGGATAGCAGTTTCAGGGTCAGTAGACACCCACACCTCGCGCCGGGCCATGTCCTCGGCTGACTCGAAGAGCAAATACGGGTTAACAGCCGAGGCACCATAACCCATGAGGAGGGCGACGTGGTGCACTTCGCGAACGTCACCAGCCTCGACGACGAGTCCGGCCCGGGTACGGGTCTTCTCCCTCACCAGGTGGTGGTGGATAGCTGAGGTGAGGAGCAGGGACGGGATCGGCGCCAGCTCGCGAGTGGCGTGGCGGTCCGAGAGCACAATGATGGTAGTCCCCTCAGCAATGGCCTCAGAAACTTCGGCACGAATCTCCTCGATACGCCGACGCAAGCCCTCGCCACCCTCTTCGACAACAAAGAGGCCCCTCACCACGTGGGTTTTGCGATCCGGATGCTCCCCGTCAGCGTCGATGTGAATGATCTTGGCAAGCTGGTCGGAATCGACGATCGGGTAGTTGACGACCACCTGCCGACATGATTCCGGGCCAGGCTCAAGCAGGTTCGCTTCCGGGCCGATGGTGCCCGTCAGGGAGGTGACAAGCTCCTCGCGAATAGCGTCCAAGGGCGGATTGGTTACCTGAGCGAAAAGCTGACTGAAATAGTCCCAGAGCATCCGCGGACGGTTAGATAGCACGGCCAGCGGGGTGTCGGTTCCCATCGCTCCAGTAGCCTCGACCCCCTGGTTTGCCATGGGGGCGACAAGCATCTTGAGCTCCTCAGAGGTATATCCGAAAAGCTGTTGACGCCGCGTCACCGACGCGTGAGAGTGAATGATGTGAGTTCGCTCTGGCAGGTCGTCGAGGTCGATGCGGCCCTGGTCAAGCCATTCCCCATAAGGCTTAGCAGAGGCCAGTCGAGCCTTAATCTCAAGATCGTCAACAACCCGATGCTCTGTCAGGTCGACCAGGAACATCCGCCCTGGCTTAAGTCGTCCTTTCTCGACGACATGGGCGTCCGGCAAGTCAAGCACCCCCGACTCGGAGGCAAAGACAACAAGGCCGTCGTCGGTCACCCAGTAGCGCGCCGGGCGCAGACCGTTGCGGTCCAGCACCGCACCAATCTGGTTACCGTCAGTAAAAACGACACAAGCCGGACCATCCCATGGTTCCATGAGGAAAGAGTGGAACTCGTAGAAGTCGCGCAGTTCCTGAGACATCTCGGTGTTCTCTTGCCATGCCTCCGGGATCATCATAAGAACGGCGTGGGGCAAGGAGCGTCCACCCAGGTGAAGTAGCTCTAGAACTTCGTCAAAGGAGGCGGAGTCCGAACCAGACGGGGTGCAGATCGGGTAGAGACGGGCTAGATCGCCCGGAATGAGGTCGGACTGAAGCAGAGCTTCGCGAGCCTGCATCCAGCTACGGTTACCGCGCACTGTGTTGATTTCGCCGTTGTGAGCAATAAGGCGGTACGGATGGGCCAGCTCCCATGAAGGGAAGGTGTTGGTCGAGAACCGCGAATGGACCAGCGCGACAGCGCTACATAGATCTGTGTCATGGAGTTCGGGGAAGACCTCCTCGAGTTGATGAGTCGTCAGCATGCCCTTGTAGACGAGCGTGCGCGAAGAGAGCGAAGCAAAGTACACCCCAGCTTCATGCTGGGCACGCCGCCGCAGCACGAACGCTAAATGTTCCAGGTCCATGCCAACACGACCATCGCGAGCGCGTATCAGTAGGTGTTCAAAATGGGGCATAGTACCCAGCGAGATTTCGGAGAGAGTATGGGTATGCACAGGAACTTCACGCCAACCCAACACCTTGATGCCCTCATCAGCAGCGATGAGTTCAATGGCAGCCCTGGCGCGAGCACGCTGAGCCTCGTCAACAGGCATGAAGGCTAGACCGACGGCATAGGATCCGGGCTCAGGCAGCCGGATTCCGGTGGTCCTCCGCAGGAAGGCGTCAGGGACCTGGACGAGGATGCCGGCGCCATCCCCCGCGGCTGGGTCGGCTCCAGTGGCACCACGGTGATCCAAGTTACGCAGTGCCTCAAGACCCTGCTCCACGATCTTATGGCTAGCCACCCCAGTCATGGTGGCCACGAAGGCCACCCCGCAAGCATCGTGCTCGAATTGGGGATCATAAAGGCCCTGTCGGGGGTGGTGGCCGAAGATCATCGGTGGTCCTTTCGACGGAGGCTGGGTGGGCCACGGTACGCAGACGCACCGGAAGACAGATTGTCACACAATGACCGCGCCTTGATACATACGTCCAATTCGTGGACTCATCACGACGAGATCACCGAGTTTTATGGGCTGGGCAAGAGCTGTGCTCGTCACCCTTGCCGTATCGGCGCTGCAGCACGATCAGTATGACGACCGCACCCGTAAAAACGACGAGAGCGGTAACGTCATTGAGCCGCCACTGTCCCACGTGATGGGCCGGATCGATGCGCAGCCGCTCCACCCAAAAACGACCAAAAGTGTAGATCGCCACGTACAGCGTGAACAGACGACCGTGATCGAGCGTCCAACGCCGATCGACCCACAATAGAAAGACAGCACCAACCAAGCTCCATACCAGCTCATAGAGGAAGGTGGGATGAAAGGTCGCGTACTGAAGATATCCCGCTGGGCGATGACTCAGGTCGATCTCAAGACCCCATGGCAGGCTCGTCGGGCGGCCAAAAAGCTCCTGGTTAAACCAGTTTCCCAACCGTCCGATCGCCTGGGCCGCCAGAATGCCCGGGGCAAGGGAATCTGCCACGGACGCGAAGCGAATGCCCTTGCGGCGGCAATATAGCCAGATCGCTAGACCACCTAGAGAAATGGCCCCCCAGATGCCTAGGCCACCCTGCCAGATGAAGAAGCAGTGGTACCACGTCCGACCCGGGCCAAAGTACAGCTGATGGTCGGTAATGACGTGGTAAAGCCGTCCACCAATAATTCCGGCAATGACAGCCAGGGCGCACAATTCCTCAAATTGTTCCTGCTTACCGCCACGAGCCTGATAGCGACGCCCACCACTGATATAGGCGACGACGATGCCCGCGAGGATGCATAGGGCGTAGATGTGGATGGTTAGCGGTCCAAGATGAAACGCTTCGATTGATGGGCTAGGGATCGATAGCTGACTCACTGGCGTTCCGCCCGCCGTACTCCGGCCGCCAGGTCGTCGACGATGGCGCACATCCGGTCAATTCCTACCGTCACTGAGTCCCCCCGATCCTCAGCCTTATCGGGGGTGGTGAGCCCTGAGCCACCCGCGGATGCCAGATCGCGAGCATAAGCGTCGACACCGTAGTGCTCGACAAGGTTCCAATAGGTCATAATCACGCACGGAGTTCCGGTCCCGGCCACGGCCTCTGTGGCCAATAGGGTGTCGCGAGTGCGTACCCCGCGCTCTAGAGCCCCGGTAGTGACGTGCTGAATGACGGTGCCGTCCATCATCGGGTCGGAGTAAGGCATTCCGATCACGACGAGGTCGACACCGGTCCCAGTAGTGCCCGTAGTCAGTGCCTTCATAGCATCGATCGAGTGAGGAACTGACGGGTGTCCCACCGGGAAGTAACCGACGAGGGCCGGGCGGTTCTCTTGGTGGGCCCTGAGGTAGACACTGGCGCTACCGGTCATTCCATACCTCCCGTAGTGGCGTCGACGCTGCCGTCCATGGCAAACCACTTCAGGGCAGTGTCAACATCTTTATCCCCGCGACCCGACACCGTGACGATGACCACTGACGGCTCGCCGTCGTGAGCAGGCAGGTCTTTCGCGATCTTAAGAACGCCGGCGACAGCGTGGGCCGACTCAATGGCCGGCATGATGCCTTCGGTGCGGGTGAGGGTACGTAGAGCCTCCATGGCCTCGCGGTCGTTGACCGGGAGGTAAGTAGCACGCTTCCGGGCCGCTAACCAAGAATGTTCGGGGCCAACTCCGGGATAGTCCAGGCCGGCCGATATGGAGTGAGATTCCATCGTCTGGCCGTCCGGATCTTGCAGAATGTAGGTGCGAGTGCCGTGCAGTACACCAACGGAACCCCTGGTGATCGATGCTGCATGGCGACCGGTCTCGACACCGTCACCGCCCGCCTCGAAACCGTAGAGACGAACCTCGGGGTCGTCGATGAACTCGGCGAACGATCCGATGGCATTCGACCCACCACCGACACACGCACAAATGGCGTCGGGAAGGCGTCCAACCCGATCAAGGCACTGCTGACGGGCCTCCGCAGAAATGACCCGCTGAAACTCTCGCACCAGTTTAGGGAACGGGTGTGGCCCAGAAGCGGTACCGATGAGGTAGTGGGTGTCCTCAACATGGGCCACCCAATCTCGCATGGCCTCGTTCATGGCGTCCTTCAACGTGCGCGAGCCGGCTTCCACTGCAATGACCTCGGCGCCCAGCAGCTGCATGCGAGCCA
>ENA-OOLG01000008-OOLG01000008.1-human-skin-metagenome-genome-assembly--contig:-NODE-8-length-25677-cov-7.593123_pt1:17500-22500 | contig 25677 bp, 15 predicted proteins | sample MGYA00248896_ERZ501030 | MGnify/ENA primary metagenome ERZ501030 (study PRJEB25958, sample SAMN03398599) | human skin metagenome | study: EMG produced TPA metagenomics assembly of the Human...
ATAATACTAATCGATAGGGCCTCGTTGGTAAGTGCTACAAGATCTCGTACATTTGAACCCATCGTTGTGGACCCGAATCCATTAGTATGGGACATTTTCTTTTCCAAGTGAAATCCCCTAGTATATGAAAGAGTGAAAAAGTGTTTTCGTTGTTGTGAAATAAGAAGCCTTCGTATCTTAATGCATGTATTTAATTTATTCGGAGCTATTAGAGCCGGATCTACTTTTTGGGGAATATGAGTCGAAGCAATAACAAGAATATTTCTAGTAGAACATCTTTCACAATCCCTGGAGAGATAGTTCACTAAAAGACCGAGGGATAAGTAATTCGACTCATTCACATCCAGATCATGGATGTTTGGAATCCATATTATGCAAGGAGACATTGCTTTTGCTAATTCGAATTGAAAGGTGATATAAAATCGGTCTATTTCTGGCATCATATCCATAGTTAGCGTATTCATCATAGTTAGAAGCTCCAGCTCCATATCAAGGTCACGGTCGATATCGTCACTATCGTAACTATCATCAATATCGTCACTATCATCAATAAGAAAACCCTTAGGCTTGTTATCCAGGAACTTGTTCAGAAATACTGTAATGAAAGGAACATAGGAGTTTGTCGCTAGGTATTTGACCAAATAGGATCGTCCAGTTCCTATAGAACCTATCACTAAAATACCCCTACTAGGGGGAGGTAGGGCTAAGCGGAGCGAAAAGGGTTTTCCATGAGATGGGAAATGAAAACTATTAGCCCCCCGCAAGGTTTGTGAATAAGTAATTGTCTGATAATTAGCAAGGAATATACGTCTTTCTGCTAAACAGGATGTATTGAATTCATAAATCATTAGATACTTTTTATGAATGTCAACTAAATATCGTAAGTAAATTGCTCCCGGTTGTTCAATCATTTGATAACCAGAGTTATTCTTTGATAAATGATGACTATGAGTCAGACTCAATAGAATTTGATCAATCCTTTTTTCTGTCGTTAAGGTAGAAAACTGAACCAAGAATTCTCTTTCTTTATCATCAATCGAATTACTGTTCAAGACCCAGGATTCTATTTTATCATCAATCCAATCACCATTCACGTTTTTTATTTTTCTTATCAAGGAATAGATTGTTTTACTTGGATGACTTAGATGTCTCGTATTTCTCGAAAAAGCGATTCGATTGATGGGATTTGGTATAATACTTATGAGATCGATGAGATTCAAATATTTCTTCTTAGAACGTATTGATTTGACCCCATAAGTGGGACCACCACCCCATAGCATGTTGCCACCAAAAGCAAAACTCCGTATTTCTTCTAGAGAATCTCCTAATTGTTCCAGAGCAACTAGAAAGAGATTCTTTAACCAGAAAGAATTCAGTTCAGATGTAGGATACCTATCCAGAAGTTTTCGCAACTCAATCATGTATGATGGAATCATCAAAGATTTTACCTTTTCGAACTCTGTCTGTAACTCACTATAGACTCGAGAAACAAAGAGAAGATGTGTACGAACGAGATATCCAGCAACAAGGAGAAGGAAAAGGATTGAATAGAAGAACTCCTGAACATTTAGCGATCTCAGATGTGTCGATATTAATAGTAACTCATTATTTCGATGAATAATTTCTTCGGACAGAAGAAGATTATGTAAACAATTACCCGGAATCTCACTTATCAGATTCCATATCTCACTTATCAGATTCCATTGTGGAAGACACAATGGAATCTGACGAATTCGCCATAATATATCTGACCCATGCATAATATCATGAAAAATGGATACAAATTTTTGGCTGCTACTTAGTATCGGCAATAGGTCTGAAAAAGTATCTAAAAATATGAAATTTAGATATTTGTACCCTGTCGAGGTAAGGAACCATGGTATATATGTTTGGAATAGATTCCATTTTGAGAGAGTTGAAAAAACACTATCTTGTTGAAAGGTTCTATACATCTGCCCTTTCTCAAGGCATTTTTTTAGACAAGGACTCCGTTTTTTCCTTTTTTCGGATGGTAAATATTTCTCAGAACATGGAGTGTGAATCAAACCCATGTTTGAATTGAAATTGAGATACTGATGCAAGTTCTTCCCTTCTGAATCAGGTATATTCATATCTGAAAGAGGTTGACAATAAGTTTTTTCAAAATGGACTATTTGTCCCTCTGTTAGAGGTGTTCCAGAAATGTCTGCGATCGAGTAAATAGCTCCACGAACGAATAGATCGTATCGAATTGGAAAATGGAAAGATTTGTACAAGTTATACCCTTCGTCGCCACTTTGTGGAAAATCGTTAGGTATCAATATGTTAGATACCTGTGACTCGATTGGTGAAATAGTATCTCTCTTCAAAAAAGCATGTTTTTTTTGACCATCGCAAAAAGAAAAGATTTTGTTGCGAATGAACAAGATATTGAGGAATTGTCCATACGTAAAATCATAATTATTGATACAGGCCTTTTCCACATAAAAAGGGAATCTTTTGTTACAATAGAAGCAGAAGTGATATTGATTATTCAAGAATCGAAGTCGATTTGCTTTATAAAAAGAGTATATCAATGAACTTCTATGAAATGGTTTCACGGGATTCAGCCAATTGTCTGGATCGTGGGATATCATTGAGAAATAGGAATCTGTGTTATCAAAAGATTTCCTGCGATTCTTTCTAGTATGGAATGAGTCAATCATCCACTTTGGTATCTTATTGAACAAAAATGGTGATATTGTTCCTCCATTGATCAAGAATTTCGATTTTTGGGAAGTATCTTGGTCATCCAATAATAAGGGTTTCCATTTTTTCAAATGAAAGATTTGAAGACCTATTGATTCTAATAACTGATTACAGAGTGGATTATTCGGACCTTTCAATTCATAGATGTGGATCTCGGACCTATGAATGGGGATACCCCCAAAACTCACAAAGAAAAAAGAAGGAAGTGAGTTAGACAAAAAGAGAAGAAACTTGGGCAAAAAAAGAAGTAACTTGGACAAAAAGAAACAAAGTGACTTAGACAAATCTTTTTTGTCGATAACTTCAGACCAATCAATCGAATATTGATTAATATGGAATCGATCGAACACTACTTGAAAACGGCTATTCTGCTCAGAAATGAAATAGTCCAAATGTTCCTGGAAATTCTTGCTCCCATTGGACCATTTGTATCTATATGCATTAGGATCCCGATTCATGGATCTCTCCGTTCGAGAAATAAAAATAAGAGGATCGAACCATTTCTTCTGACTCTTTTTCAAATTGGATAAATGTTGGTTGATCGTGTATTTCATTATAGTTCGATGATTCAGAGTATCATTTCCTATTTGATACCTTTGAATTCCATATTCGAAGTTGCAATTGAATCGATTCAATACATTTCTTATGTAACCATGGGTGCTATATTGGATTTGAATCAGATTTCGGATCAATCTATATTGATTGACTGCCTCCATTATGTTGTTGCTAGTAAATACAACTATTTTAGGTTTTGGATCTTCCAAATTATTCCCGCAAGAGGTCTGGACCCATTTTTTTATGATCCTTCGATAAAAAGATTCATTCTCTTCATAAAAAAGAGGAGGTAGAACCAATAAAGAGTGATTTTTCGATTCATCCCTGGAGTTGAATAACTCATTCAAGAAATGTTTTTGACCCAATCCGGAGGAATCAATAGAAAAAGCAAATCCCTTATGATACACCAGATCCGGCTCGGTTATTGATAGAGTGAATAGATCTGCCATTTCTTGAAATATCTCTTCTGATTCAAAATCGTGGTGTAACGTGTATCTCCCACTGTTCCGGTCATGGAATAGATGAAATAAACCCCAAAATGGATTTTTGTTCAAGAATGAAATCTTATTGGAACTGTCCAGTTCACCCTTTGGAACCATATCACATCCCGGATATGATGAAATAGGATGAATTGAGACGGTATTTTGTAAGTACATAATTATCTTGAATAAATTCACTATTTCTTTATTTTCCGATCGCCTGGAAAGAACAAGATGTTTCTTTTGTTCTTTCTTCAACAATTTCTGATCTCTAGTAGACCTCTCAGTAGGATTCGAACTCAGATGAAGTTCTGACCATCTGTCAGAGAAAAAAGAACGAGTAGCTCTTGCAGGATTCCCAAGAAATTCTTCGATTTCTTGCGGAAGCAGATGATTATTCATCTGCTTCTCACGTTCCATGAATAGTCGGCACATTGAGGAATATCCAGAAAGGATTTTAGGGAATCGCTCTGATTCTATCTCTGTTCGTTCCGTTTGAAGAAAGGAAGGATCCCAACAAAGAATCGATCTTTCTTTTAGTTGTTGAATCTCTCTTTGATTGATCAATGTGTGATATTTCGAATCCTCATTCCTAATGGAATCGAAATAATCCTTGGATTGATCAGAAGATCCTTTCAATTGGCTAGAACCCGTTACTTGAATGAAACTAGATCTCGTGGAATCATATTGAATATTTGATGATACATTCCGTACCTTGCTAAAAAACCGATCCTTGTTTACCAACCACACATTGTCTAACCAAATCCAATTCTCTCTCGACATGTTGTTCCTCAAAAAATCCGATTCGTGCGGACTCTTCCCCCAACTAACGAAGAGATCTTGACGGAATTGCCACATATGAAATTGAGCACAATTTTGCAAAGAAATAGCCCGCTTGTTTCTCAAGAAGAGATGGGAAACATGCTCAATATCATTTGATTGAATAATTGACCCAGTCCCTTGTTGTTTGAAAAAACCCTCCACTTCCTTTGGTATTTTTTCACGAAAAGCAAACATGAGATAATAAATCCAGTCTTTCACTAAGATTTCGAATAGCTGTCCCGAATTCAAGTTGATTATGTTTCGCCTCTTTCTCGGAGAAAGACGATCAAAAAATTCCCAATCATGGTCCTTACGGATCGGATCATCCATATAATATACAAAAAGGAACTCCAGATATTTGATATCTTTCTCTTTGAATGAGATCTCAATTCCAGCAATGGTTTCATTAGATATCTT
>ENA-OOLG01000011-OOLG01000011.1-human-skin-metagenome-genome-assembly--contig:-NODE-11-length-25410-cov-6.973023_pt1 | contig 25410 bp, 20 predicted proteins | sample MGYA00248896_ERZ501030 | MGnify/ENA primary metagenome ERZ501030 (study PRJEB25958, sample SAMN03398599) | human skin metagenome | study: EMG produced TPA metagenomics assembly of the Human Skin...
CAGCTTACGGATGTCCTCGAAGTGCAGGCCGGTGGTGGGCTCGTCAAGGACATAGAGCGTCCTACCTGTGGAACGTTTCTGGAGCTCCGATGCCAGCTTCACCCGCTGCGCCTCACCACCGGACAGAGTGGTCGCGGGCTGACCGAGCCTCACGTATCCCAACCCCACCTCGACGAGGGTCTTGAGGTGACGATGGATGGACGAGATCGGCTCGAAGAAGGTACAGGCCTCCTCGATAGGCATGTCAAGCACCTCAGCGATCGTCTTACCTTTGTAATGGACCTCCAAGGTCTCACGGTTGTATCTGGCACCGTGGCACACCTCACAAGGCACATAAACGTCGGGCAGGAAGTTCATCTCGATCTTGATGGTGCCGTCACCCTGACAGTTTTCGCAGCGTCCGCCCTTAATGTTGAAAGAGAACCGACCCTGCTGGTAACCGCGCACTTTGGCTTCGGGAGTCTGGGCAAAGAGAGCACGGATCTTGTCGAAGACTCCGGTATAAGTGGCCGGATTCGACCTCGGTGTGCGTCCTATGGGTGACTGGTCGACGTGGATCACCTTGTCGATTTCGTCGATTCCGATGATCGTCTCGTGCTTACCCGGTACTGCCCTGGCGCCGTGAATACGGTGCGCCAGCGATGTGTAGACGATCTGGTTGACCAGAGTCGACTTGCCCGAGCCGCTCACTCCGGTGACGACGACGAGCTGCCCCAGCGGGAAGGTGATGTCCACTCCCTTGAGGTTGTTCTCACGGGCTCCCTTGACAACAAGCTCACGTCCAGTGCGTGGGCGTCTGGTCGTTGGCAAGGGGATCGACCTCGTACGCGACAGGTATGCACCGGTGACGGACCTCTCGCTGGCCAGCAGGTCATCAACAGTTCCTGACACGACGACCTCGCCGCCGTGCTCACCGGCTCCCGGGCCGACATCGACGACCCAGTCGGCCGTCCGAATGGTGTCCTCATCATGCTCGACGACGATAAGGGTGTTACCGAGGTCCCGCAGTCTCACCAAGGTGTCGATGAGGCGCCGGTTGTCACGCTGATGCAAACCGATGGAGGGCTCGTCAAGGACGTAGAGAACCCCAACCAAACCTGAACCGATCTGGGTAGCGAGCCGGATGCGCTGAGCCTCACCGCCAGACAGGGAGCCCGCGGACCGTGACAAGGTGAGGTAGTCTAAACCGACATCGACGAGGAATCGCAGCCGAGCGCGAACCTCCTTGATAACTCGCCCCGCAATGGTAGCTTCCCGCTCGGTCAAGGTCAACGCCTTGAAAAATTCCGAGGCCTCCCCAATAGACATATCTGAGACTTCGGCAATATTTCGCTTACCGACTGTCACGGCCAGACTCGTCGGTTTGAGACGCTTGCCGTGGCAATCACGGCAAGGCACCTCGCGCAGGTATTGGCCCCACCGGGAGCGCGCAGCATCCGTCTCTGCCTCGTCATAGCGTCGACGCACGTAGTGCAGCACTCCCTCGTAATTCTGCGAGTAAGTGCGCACCCGACCGAATCGGTTGCGGTATGAGACCATGACCGGGTCGCCGTCACCGTGCAAGACAAGCTTGCGGGCCTTGGCTGGCAACTCGGACCACGGAAGTGTCGCGTCAAAGTCGTGGTTCTCCCCCAGCCCAGCAAAGACGTGCTGGTAGTGGTTCGCCACTCGTGGCCCAGACCAAGGCGCAATGGCTCCCTCAAGCAGGCTCAGCCCAGGATCAGGGACGACCAATTCCGGGTCGACCTCGAGGGTCGCGCCCAAACCAGAACAGGTCGGGCAGGCACCCCAAGGCCCATTAAAGGAGAACTGTCGCGGCTCCAGCTCCTCGATGTCGATGTCATGCTGATTAGGGCAAGCCATCGTCTCGGAGAACCGACGTTCTCGGTGCGGATCCGACGAATCGCGGTCGACGAAATCGATCCCAACGATGCCGTGAGCCAGTCCCAGCGCCGTCTCCACCGACTCGGTCAGGCGCTGTTTAGCTGACGACTTGACTGCAATCCGATCGACGACGACGTCGATGTCGTGCTTGCGCTTCTTATCCAGCGGCGGCACTTGACCAAGCCGATGAACGTCCCCGTCCACCCGTACTCGAGTGAAGCCGTCAGTCATCAGTTGCCGGAACAGCTCGACGTACTCGCCTTTGCGTCCGCGGATTACCGGGGCGAGGACCTGGAATTTGGTGCCCTCGTCGAGGGCCATGAGGCGGTCGACGATTTGCTGCGGAGTCTGCCGACTGATGAGCTCGCCACACACCGGGCAGTGCGGCTTGCCGACGCGGGCCCAGAGCAGACGCAAATAGTCATGGATTTCCGTGATGGTGCCGACGGTCGACCGCGGGTTACGAGAGGTGGACTTCTGGTCGATGGAAACAGCCGGGCTGAGACCCTCAATAAAGTCAACGTCGGGCTTGTCCATCTGACCCAGGAATTGACGGGCGTAGGAGGAAAGCGATTCCACATACCGTCGCTGCCCCTCGGCGAAGATGGTGTCGAAGGCGAGGGAGGACTTGCCTGATCCAGATAGACCGGTGAACACAATCATGGCGTCCCTTGGAAGGTCCAGATTGACATTGCGAAGGTTATGCTCCCGGGCTCCCCGGACGATGATGTGGTCACTCACAGATGTCATCGTAGAGGCCGTCCAAGACAGCCCCGCAGATCTGCGCGGTTGACAGAACAGAACACGATACCCCGTTCACATTGCTGTGAAACTGACTCCATGCCTTCAGTCATCTGGCATGTTCCACCCTGTGGCATTAGGTTGGGCGATATGAGCGCTGCCCCACGACCACCCGGTCTATGTCCCAGCGCTCCCCTGCACGCAATTCGGGCTGCCAAGCGAGAGGCCACTCAGCGTCTTCTTGGCGCAACTATGGGGCTATCGGATGACGAATGGCAGGCACCGAGCCGACTTGCCGGATGGACCCGTGCTCACATTGCTACCCACATCGCTCGCAACGCTGAAGCCTTCGAGGCCGTCACGAAGGCGGTCGTCGCCCATCAGGAAGTCCCTCACCTTTACCCTTCCGACGAGCTCCGCGACCGTGACATCGAACGCGGTTCGGAACGCACCGGGCTGCAACTGCAGATCGACCTTGACACCACTGCAGGCTCCCTCAACGCCACCTTCGACGCCCTCGACGACATGGAACCTGGCACTGCGGTGTGGCTGACCAACGACATCCGCGTCGATATCACTGACCTACCGGCGCTACGACTCGCGGAAATAGCCCTGCACCACGTCGATCTCGATCTCGGGATGACCGTCGATGACCTCCCCGATGTTCCCGCGCGGACCCTTCTGGAATGGGTCTGCTTCCGCTTGCGGGATCGTCCTGAGGTGCCCGCCATGCGTATCGTCTCTGACTCCGGCCTGACCGACCGCATTGGCGGAGTTGGATTCGCGACCACGGTCCACGGACCTGACGGGGCTCTGGCAGGATGGCTATCGGGCAGAGGGGGAACCGAGCGTCTCACCGGGGCTGATCAGCTCGCCGTCCCTATGCTCATCTGATGGGACAAGACGTATCACCTGCTCGTCCCAGGAAGGAACCGTCATGCCGCTTTACCACGTTGATCCCGGCTCCGAGGCCGCCCTCGTCAGGGTTAACGATGACGTTGACCTCATCAAAATCTCGGTAGGCACTGTGGACAACAATGCCTACCTCATCCACCCGGGAGCTGGACCCGCCATTCTCGTAGATGCAGCTGCCGAACCTAGTCGACTCAAGGCTCTTATCGGTAATTACGAAGTGGGGGCGGTTATTACGACCCATCGTCATCAGGACCATACCGGGGCTCTCGCGGATATTATCAATATGACAGGTGCCCAGCCGTGGTGTGGAGAACCCGATGCTGAAGCCATTGAGGCCACCACAGGGGTGACCTGTAGCACCGTGTGGGACGGTGATTTGTTCCGTCTCGGCGATGTAAAACTCGACGTCATTGGGCTAGTAGGCCATACCCGCGGCTCCATAGCCTTGCGGTTGCAGGGCAATCCCAGCGACCACGTTCTCACTGGCGATTCTCTGTTCCCAGGCGGGGTCGGTAAAACCAGCGGAAGCCGAGAATTCGAAAGTCTCTACACCGACATCTGCATGAAGATCTTTGCACCCATGTCGGACACGACAGTCATTCATCCCGGCCACGGCGACGCCACAACAGTCGGAGAAGAACGTCCCAACCTTCCACTGTGGCGCGCCCGCGGCTGGTAAGCGTCAGACCTCGGCCTTGGCGTCGTCTTTGCGACTCTTGATGAGGCTCGCGATGGTGGTGGCAAGCAGGGTCGCGACGATAACACCCAATGAAACCCCGATCGAAACCTCAGTGCTGGAACCGAACCAAGCCTGATCCAGACCGTAGTGGTGCATCGCGTGACCGATGAGTTTGAACGCGATAAAACCCAAGGTCACGGCTAGCCCTAGCGACAAGTACACCAGGCGTTCTAACAGACTTCCGATCAGGAAGTACAGCTGGCGTAAGCCCATGAGAGCAAAGACGTTAGCGGTAAAGATGAGGTACCCCTCGCTGGTCAGACCATAGGACGCCGGAATCGAGTCGAGGGCGAAAAGTAAGTCTGTGGCGCCCAGAGCGACGCAGACCATGAACATCGAGGTTGCGATGATCTTGCCGTTCTCGCGAACGAAGAACTTTGTACCGCGGTAGTCGCCGGTAGTCGGAACTGTGCGCTTGAACCACGTCATGAAGCGACCCTCCCCGCTAGAATCCTCATCCTCATCGTCATGGTGACGGTACTCACGTACCTGGTCAATAGCTGAGTACAGCAGGAAGGCACCGAAGATAAAGAACACCCATGCCCAGGCCTCGAGAATGGCCTGTCCCAAGGTGATGAAGACGCCACGGAAGACAAGTGCGACGATGATTCCCACCAGCAACGCGAACTGCTGAAGCTTCCGTGGGACGTTGAACTTCTCCATCAGGATGAGGAAGATAAACAGGTTGTCGATCGACAAGCTGTACTCGGTCAACCACACCGCGTAGAACTGTCCACCTGCGGCGCGTCCCTGCAGGATCCAGACGCCAAGGCCGAAAAGCACCGCCAGGACCACGAAGACGCCGACGAAGGCGACACATTCCTTGGTAGAGGGAACATGAGGTTTTCGGCCCAGGACGAGAACCTCAAAGAAGAGCAGAGCCCCCATGACCAGGATGGTGATGATCCAAACATAGGCGTGAACGTGCAAACCCGGGCCTCCAAAAGGGATAGAACGAAGGTCCGGAGGTCTCGTCCGCACCAGCGCCGCATATCGGTTCACTGGGGCTGTGCAGCCGGACCGTGATGGCACGATCGTGGTGACGACCACACTTTTCTCAAGAGTACTCCCCTCCAAGGACTTCCATAGTTGCACACCAATGGTGGTGACCGCGACTTGCGATCACCCTTACCGGTTGGCCTCCACCATCTGGCGCAGTTCCTTCTTGAGATCAGCGATTTCGTCACGCAGTCGGGCCGCAACTTCGAACTTGAGTTCTCCAGCGGCAGAACGCATTTCGTTAGTGAGATTGACGATGAGGTTACCCAGATCCTCTTCGGCCATCTTCGACGCGTCAAGTCGCTTCCCCTGGGCCGCTCGCTGCTCGTCGGTAATCATCGAGTTGTAACCGCGGTGGCCCTTGCCGTAATTGAATCTCTCGACGAGCTGGTCGGTATCGGCTTCTTCACGGGCCAGCATTTCAGTGATGTCACCGATCTTCTTACGCAGTGGCTGCGGATCGATTCCGTGCTCCTTGTTGTAGGCCATCTGAATATCGCGACGACGATTCGTCTCATTGATAGCGATCCGCATGGAATCAGTGACCTGATCGGCATACATGATGACCTGGCCGTTAACGTTACGGGCGGCACGGCCTACGGTCTGAATGAGTGACCGCTCAGAACGCAGAAAGCCTTCCTTGTCGGCGTCAAGGATCGCCACCAGGGAGACCTCCGGAAGGTCGAGCCCCTCTCGTAACAGATTGATGCCGACGAGTACATCGAATTCTCCCATCCGCAACTCCTTGAGCAACTCGATGCGCTTGAGGGTGTCAATCTCGGAGTGAAGGTACCGGGTGCGGATCCCGTGCTCCATGAGGTAGTCGGTCAGGTCTTCAGCCATCTTCTTCGTCAAGGTCGTCACTAAGACACGGTCGCCACGGTCCACTCGGGTATGAATTTCGCCCATGAGGTCGTCGATCTGGCCATGCGTGGGCTTGACAATAATCTCTGGATCCACCAGACCGGTCGGACGAATGATCTGTTCGACGACCCCATGCGCCCGCTCGATCTCATACGACCCCGGGGTGGCTGACAGATAGACGGTCTGGCCGATTCGCTCGGTGAACTCGTCAAACTTCAACGGTCGATTGTCCATAGCACTAGGTAACCGGAAACCATGTTCCACCAATGTCCGCTTGCGGCTCATGTCTCCCTCATACATGCCACCGATTTGCGGGACGGTCACGTGGGACTCATCGATAACAAGTACGAAATCCTCAGGGAAGTAGTCGAGCAGACAGTTCGGGGCCGATCCTGGGGCGCGTCCGTCAATGTGCCGTGAATAGTTCTCAATGCCAGCACATGCACCGACCTGCTGCATCATCTCGATGTCGTAGGTGGTGCGCATCCGCAACCGCTGAGCCTCCAAAAGTTTCCCGTCGCGCTCGAGAACCGCAAGCCGCTCCTCAAGCTCCTGCTGGATAGACACAATGGCCCGTTCCATACGTTCCGGGCCGGCAACGTAGTGGGTGGCCGGGAACACGTAGACCTGCTCATCCTCGCTAATGACCTCCCCAGTGAGCGGGTGCATCGTGGTGAGGGCCTCGATCTCGTCACCAAAGAACTCGACGCGCAGCGCATTTTCCTCATAGACGGGGAAAATCTCCAAGGTGTCCCCCCGCACTCGGAAAGTGCCTCGCTCCCCCGATATGTCATTACGCACATACTGGTTGGTGACGAGGTCACGCAGCAGCTCGTCACGATCCCATTCCTGCCCGACCTCCAACGGGATCATCCGGTCGACATATTCCTGTGGCGTGCCCAGGCCATAGATAGCCGAAACGGTCGACACCACAATGACGTCGCGGCGGGTGAGCAGGGAATTCGTCGCAGAGTGGCGTAACCTCTCAACTTCCTCATTGAGGCTGGAATCTTTTTCGATGTATGTATCGGTCTGCGGGATATACGCCTCAGGTTGATAGTAATCGTAGTACGAGACGAAGTACTCGACGGCATTATCGGGGAAAAACGTCCGCAGTTCCTGGGCAAACTGGGCGGCCAAGGTCTTGTTGGGCTGCATGACGAGCATCGGCCTCTGCAACTTCTCCGCCAGCCACGCCACGGTAGCCGTCTTACCGGTACCCGTAGCCCCCAGCAGGACGACATCCTGCTCACCGTCGTTGACCCTCTTCTCCAGCTCCGCAATAGCCTGCGGCTGGTCTCCAGAAGGCTGAAACTCACTGACGACGTGGAAGGGCGCTACGCGGCGAGTGATGTCGGTGACAGGGCGCATAGCTCCACCCTAGTTCAAGGCATCAGCGATGGAATTCGCCGAAAGCATGCGACCGGCCTTGGGATGTGAGGTCGGCAAGCCCGCATCCTTGGTCCCGATGAATCTAGCTCGATGACCCTCACCCTAAATATGCTAGAAGCACCCTGCTGGCAATGAGGCACTTTTCAGCAGGAGAAGTTATAAGGAGGAAATCGTATCCACCGTTTGGCATTATGTCGCAGCAGTCCCTATTACGGGCCTGCTGCTCGCTAGTACAGCCGCTATTGCTATGGCCGACACCGTCAACCCGCCCGAGGGCAGAGTTTGGCGATACGGACGTGGATACTCAGACTATCTTCATGACTCGAAGAAACATGGCAGCTCAGTTCAAGGGGTCAACTTTGTGCGCTCGCCATGTGTCAAGGCTGGCAGCTAATCCTATGCTCGCACTGATGCAGCATGGTTCGGGAACAAGGCTTGGTACCGCATCTGCTACAACCCCATGATCGGCGGCACGCCCCACGTGGGGCGTGCCGCCTGATACCCCATTCACGTTCCGACCAGAAGGAAGCCGCCACAGTGATGAGACGACTCTCCCCGGTATCCCTCTCCTACTTTTTGGCGGCAGTTGTCGCCGTTGTTATGGCATCATCCTTGTTGGGCGCGGCGGAAACGGTGCTCCCCTCAGCTGGGCACCCAGTCATCGTTCTCGTCGAGGGAACACCAGCCCGAAACGTCTCGGTGGTCGACTCGTGGATATCCAGGTATTCGCAACGACAACGTGTGGCAGTGGGGCGCTGGCAGGCCGATCTAAACGATCCAGAATCCTCTCGGGGCTCTACTTGGTTTCCGCAGCCGGCGGCACTCTTCACCCATTTCCGAAGGGTTACCCGAATTTGTCGTCGCGAATGGTCACCCATATCGCCCACATGGATCAGGATCAGTCCACCGATCGCAGCGGCGAGTACCTCGTCTACGGCGACGTCGCCGATGCCTCCACATTCGCCTCCGGGATGGGTGCATTGGGGTTCCGCTCCTCGGTACAAGGCCAGGTGAACCTGACACTGGTTGCCAGCCACAATCCTGACATCGTCAAGGCGTATGGCGGGATGATGGGGGCATTGGTCGCTCTGGTTATGGCGGCGGTGTTCTCCCGGACTCGGCGTTACGGTATTCCCCGTTTACACGGTCATTCGTGGCTGCATCATGCCACCAGGGAAACCCTTCATGCAGTGTCCGCTGCAATCATTGGCATGGGAGCAACTGCTTTGATCAGTCTGCCGGTCCTCGGCTTTTACAACGGTTTGGCCCAGTGGATGCGATGGTTTCGCTGGTCAATCCAGATATGGATTCCATCCATCGCCGTACTCCTCATAATCGATATCGTGACGTTGGCCATCGCATGGTCAAGCGCAGGAATCCTGGCTCAGGTCAAGGGTCGGATGACCAGTCTCCCGGTGTTCTCCGCCTCGTATCTTCTTCGCTTTCCAGTGGCCATGTTAGCGATACTGCTAATAATTTCAGTCACCTCTGCCGCGCGGGAACTGAGGCGCTATGAGGATCAACAAGACCAATGGACCACGGCCGATCGCCACGTGGGACGGGTCACGCTCCGCGGCATCGGATCAGCTGTCATCGACGCTGCCGGCGAGAAGCGCATGGTTGAAGCAGTCGGCGCATGGCTGGGTGACGTGGACGAACACCGCGGCCTCATCATCGCAAACCTCAGTCCGGTTGACGTTGGTCTTCCTGCGCCGATTCAGATGTTCATCATCAATGATGAATACTGCCAACGTCATCCGGTACCGGCATGCGCATCCTCCCCCAATACATCCGCCGTAACCGGGACCGTGCCTGCATCACTATCCCCGGTGGAACCCCGCATCCGGCACGCTGTTGCCCAACAACTCTGCGCATCAACAAAGGCCGGCAAGGCAACAATCAAGTGGTCACGGCAGGAAGGCTCTCGCGACTATTTCACCTACGGACCGCAGACCCCGAACAGGGTCTGTCGGCAACGATTACCGATCCTGTGGTGGTCCGCGTCCCCTCCGGGCTGTTGTCGGGCGACGACCTCACCACAGCGTTGACTACCGGTGGAATCCTTTTGCCCAATCCTCATTCCGAATCCCGACGCGTCATGTCTAGTCCTCCGCTTGTCAGGGCTGTTGCCAGCATCTCCCCAGCCGGGGCATCCGCAGCCCAGAAAGCTTCCCAACAACGGCAACAGTTGCTGATCGCGGCCCTCGGCGCACTCGCTGCCTTGCTCACTGTCGTGGCGACGTCGGTGAGCATTACCGGAATGTACGGCACTGTGCACCGGCAACGAAGCTTAGTGCGCAAACTCCACGGGTGGTCGGGGCTCTACGCGTTTCGACAGGTTGTCGTATGGGAGACCGGTTTGTGGAGCGCTCTGACCATATTCACTGCATGGCGATCGGTAACCGCATAGCAGGCTGGACGAACCGAATCTATCGCGGAGGAGAGGCGACCCCAGGACCTGCTGTCGTGGGCTCACACCGCACCGTGGGCTTGGGCAGGCACGGCATACGTGGGAATCACGACTCTGAGCATTCTGCTAGGCAGGTTCTATCGAACTTTGAGGACGCGAGAAGCATGACAACAATAAGCGAAACGACAACCATGAACGAGAATCACCCCGTGTTACAGGTGGAGAATCTCTCCAAGGCCTTCGGTTCCAGAACCCTCTGGAAAGGCCTTAATCTCCAGGCATACCGCGGCGAGATGATCGCCCTACGTGGCCCCAGCGGTTGCGGAAAATCGACTCTATTGTCGACAATCGGTCTCCTCGTTCGACCAGACAGTGGCCACATCATGATCGATGGCACGGACATCCTTGCCATCCCACGCCGACAGCACAAACGCGTGCGCCGTGAGACCATCGGCAATCTCTTCCAGGATTACGCTCTGCTCGAGAACGCTACGGTACGCGAAAACCTGGACATCGCGGCGCGTCCACGACCCTTACTACCTAAACCTTCCTTCGCATCTGCTTTGGAACGCGTTGGGCTACCCGGGCAAGAACGAACTCCCGTACACACCCTCAGCGGAGGCGAACAGCAGCGTGTCGCCTTGGCTCGATTACTCCTCAAGCCGAGCCGGATCACCCTGGCCAACGAACCCACGGCATCACTTGACCGGGACAACGAGAACCTGGTGCTGGATCTTCTACAAGACCTCGCCAATGAAGGCAAAGTGATACTCCTCGCCACCCACAGCGACCGAGTCGCGGGTCGTTGTTCGCGGGTGCTGTCATTGCACCACCACTAAGCTTCCCGACCGCCTCGCGCTGAGAAACGGGAAGACTCGCTCTCAAGGATCCTCAACCACGTGCGGCTGACTCCGGTGGGCAGGTTCCTGGCCACTGTTAACCGCTGAGCCTGACCCCCCGAAAGCCTCGTACCAGCCGGCCCAACAACGGTACGCAACCCAGCCTCCATACCACGCACCTCACCAGCCAAACCAACCTCACCAAGAACACGCCACAACTCACCATCACCAGCATCAGGAGCCACCAACCTCAAATTGTCAGCAATAGAAGCATTCAACAACTCCACCCGCTGCGAAACCACCCCGATGGATCTGCGCAACGAATCAAGAGTGAACGACGACACCGGATCACCATCCACAACAGACGTGAGAAAGGCATCACCGCCACCCCATGTAGCAGCTGACCGATTTACAGCATGGGTATGCATAGGCTGGGCGAACCAATCCTGTCGTACCGATCAGAGCCTGCTCCTTCATGCTGCGCTTCCGGGGAGTACAACGTCATGACCGCCAACAACTAGAGGTCACCATAAGTTTTCTTCCCGCAACCTAACACCAAAATCCATCCCGTGCGATCAGTCACTCCACCACAAGCCCGCAACTATCGCTACAGCACGTCTATGTAACTCACAGAAATTGCGGGCAGGACACACACCCACCCAACAGAAACGCCACCGGACAGCCTGAACACCCACCCCCCAATAAACAAGCAAATTAGGGAGGGATATCATTCATCCCATCGACAACTGGACCGTCGAACAAGTCCGGATGTGGAGAGTTCTTTCTACGGTAGCCCTTCACCCTGACACCCTCTACCGGCCCTAGAAGCCAGAAGAGAGAAACCGCACACATAATAACAGGAGTTGAACAGTTGCACACACACAAAACAGCCTGGAAGCGCATTAGTACAGCTATGGCTGCAATACTGACCATGGCAATGGTCGGCTGCGGCATTTCAGATCCTTCAAAGGGAGGAGAATCCAGAGCAGAAGAAGCAAAGACGTCCTTCAGCATAACCGACAGCTTCGGCCATAAAGTCGATTTCAGGACGAAACCACAGCGAGTATGCTTGTTGTCTGCGACACTACTCAGCATTTGGTATGACTTGGGCGGCACGGCGGCATGTACGCCATCCTTAACTGGAAATGAAAAACTTCAACCAGCCCATGCTGCAGCCATAAAGAAGGTCCCCAAGGTCGGCATGATATATGCTGTCAATTTAGAACGAATACTTGCTACAAACCCAGACCTCGTCATCGCACCTGGAGCCGTAAGCCAGAACGTAACAGACAAACTTTCTTCTCAAGGAATTCCTGTGTTGAACATCAAAACGAGGTCACTGGATGAGGTTCTCCAAACTTATCAAACCCTCGGTAAAGTACTCGGCCACACCAAGGAAGCCAAAAAGCGTTCCTCTCAAATTTCCGCACAGGTCAAGTCCACCGTTAACAAGATGCCAGCAGACGGCAAACGGGTCGCTATTCTGTTCGCAACAGCCACGTCAATATCACTAAAGTTAAACAACAGCATCGCCGGATCAATGGCCAAACTTCTCAAGTTGAAGAACATCGCTTCGTCGGCAATTCCAGATGACCCAAATTCCGAAACTGCCACGCTCAGTGTCGAGAAAATAACTCAGCAACAGCCCGATATCATCATGGTCACCTCAATGGTGCAGAACAACGCACTGGCCCGGCAAACAGTGAACAGAGAATTGACCAGCAACCCAGCCTGGCAGGCAGTGGATGCCGTACGAAAAAAGAAAATCATTTACCTCCCTCAACAATATTTCCTGTTCAACGGTGGTCCCAACTACCCAGATTCCGTGGCTTACATGGCAGCTTCTGTGCATCCGGAAATCTTTGGAAAACCCATTGAACCATGACAATACCCGCCAAAACAAAAATACTCACATCGACAACGAAGAGAACGTCAAGTAACAGCCACCGAAGGCACCACCTCACGGCAATCGTATTCGTCATCCTTGTTGCGATCATGATCGTCAGCGTCATAACAGGGATCGGGTTCGGTTCGATACAGTTGTCACCCTCTGACGTAGTCAAAGGATTGTTCGGTCCGTCCGATTTCCAATGGCATAGGGTGGTATGGGGAGTGAGATTCCCCAGGGTCGTCCTTGCTGCCCTGGTCGGCATGAACCTTGCAACGTCGGGTGTGATTCTTCAAGCCGTGATGAGCAATCCCCTTGCCGATCCGAGCATCATCGGGGTCTCCTCGGGCGCAGGGCTTCTAGGAATAGGCACGCTGCTTATTTTCCCAGAACGAGCAAACCTTGTACCTGTAATGGCGTTCATCGGTGCGATGTTGGCAGCCATGGCAATCTATGCACTCGCATGGAGGGGTGGCGTTCAACCACTGCGAATCATCCTTTCCGGGGTTGCCGTCTCGGCGCTGTGCGGCGCAGGGATCTCCGCTGTCATGGTACTTATGGCCGACAATGTGCAAGGCGCTCTCATGTTCATGAATGGCAGCCTCGCCATGCGCAGTTGGGCCGAGGTGTCCCTCATCTGGCCATATACCGTGGTAGGGATCATTGCCGCCGTTGTGCTGTCCCGCAGACTCGACATCATCACTCTGGGTGATCAAGTTGCACAAGGCATGGGAATGAACGTTCAAGCGAATCGCCTTGTCCTCACTGCCGTGGCGGCCCTCCTAGCCGCCAGCACAGTCAGCGCCATCGGGTTGCTCGGGTTCGTCGGTCTCATCGTGCCGCACATCATGCGGCTGATCGTCGGAAATCGCCACGTCATCCTGGTTCCAGCGTGTGTGCTCGCCGGAGCTGCATTAGTTATGCTGAGCGACACATGCAGTCGGGTCATCTTCGATCCTTTCGAGATACCGGTTGGCATCATGCTCACAGCACTGGGGGTTCCCTTCTTTCTTTTCCTCCTCAGAAAGACATTGTGAGATGGGAAATATCATGGAAACACCTATACTTTCCGGCTCCCACTTGAACGTCACCTTGGGCAATCACAAGATTCTCAATGATGTCTCCGTATCATTCCAGGCGGGAGTTATGCACGCCATACTTGGCCCCAACGGTTCTGGGAAGACCACCCTGGTACGCACGTTATGCGGAGCCCTCTCCCCCGAGTCGGGGAGCGTCAAATTCGATGGAACGGATCTATCCACGATGTCCGCATCCTGTATCGCGCGTCATATTGCGATCGTCTGGCAGAGCGCGACCGCTCCCTCTGACCTCACCGTACGTCACCTCGTTGGCTACGGGAGATATGCCCACACACCGTGGTGGCAGATAAGGGACACCAGCGCCGACAACCATGTGGAACAAGCAATGGAGCTGGCCGATGTCACGTGCTTCGCCGATCGACGCGTCACCACTCTTTCAGGCGGAGAGCGACAGAAAGTGTGGCTGGCGGCGGCCCTGGCACAGGAACCCACTGTCCTTATCCTCGATGAGCCCACAACCTATCTGGATGTCACCCATCAACTGCGAGTCCTCGATCTTGTTCGATCGCTGAACCAGGAACGGGGAATCACCGTCATAGCCGTCATGCATGACCTCACTCAAGCCGCCCGCTATTGCGACAGATGCGCCATTCTCAAAAATGGCCAGCTAACGCTCGAAGGGCCACCTGACGCGCTATCCGCCAGGCCCATCGAAGAGAACTTCGACATCGAAGCGTGGATTACGACGGATCCCCAAGGCAAGCTCCCAGTCATCCAACCACGTCGCCCCTTGAAGGAAGCACGATGAAAATTACGTTCTTGACTGTGTTCCCCGATCTCGTGAAACATGTTTCCGAAGCAGCCAAGACCATTGATCCAAGCCACGATCTTCTCGAACTGCATTTTTTAACTCTACCACGAGACCCACTCCAGAAGAACTTGAGGCACTGACAAGAGCTATTCACGACAGCGATATCCTCGTCCTTGACGCCATGGGTGGTGACCCCCAGTGGATTCGGGCTACACGATTAACTTTGGACGACTTTGATGGGGCAGTCCTTTCTTGGGGAGCCGAGTTTATCGACAAGGTGAGATTAGGATCGTTCTCCATGGCGACAGCCCGCAATGCCATAGAAAAAACTGACAGCCACGCTGACATGAAACACATGCCGCCAGACATGAAGTCGATGCTCGGAAACACGGGAGCCCAAAAGAGTAAGAGTATTAAGGGCATACTGAATAGCGCCAGAAAAATGGTTCCTATCATCACAGAAATGGGGGCATCCACAGACACTGAAGGTGGCATCTCTGGGATAAATCGCGTACGTGCCACAGTGAAAGGGATGCGAACCACATCAAAATTTATGGCCGACGCGAAGAGATTTTCCGCGCTGGGTAAAGCCTTCCACTCGATGCGAGAACCGCAAGCAGATTTTTTCCTTCGCCATCTGCTTCATTTCGACGGCGGTCACCCAGAGGTCGTTGTGCCCACACCACCCGAGGCTCCAGCCCCTGCGAGCGTCGGTGCACCGTGGCCTAGTAGACACTTCCCCACCGTCGAAAAATACCGCCAGGAATGTGACGCCCCACACGGAAGACCCACTGTCGTCCTTCTTTACAGCGGCCTCACATATCCCTACGACAGTAACGATGTCGTACGCGCCTTGATGGATTCGTTACGTAAGGACTGCTGGGTTGTACCCATCAGCATCGTGGCCGTCGGTGGCGAATCCTTAGAGGCTCTGCGCACACTTCTGAGCGAAGCCGCACCAAAACTTATTATCAGCATGCAGGGCTTCCGCATTGGCGGGGGGCCGATGGGGGGTGATGTTGATTCCAGCACGGCCATGCTCAAATCGATCAATGCCCCGATTATGCATCCCCTCATACTCTCCCGATACACCGAGAAACAATGGAACGAGTCACGACACGGCCTCGGTCAGAGCGAAGCCATGGTCATGCTCATGCTGCCCGAAATGGACGGTTGTCTGGCCGAGATACCGATAGCAGCGATGACTGAGCCAGCTCAAAACACGATCACGGGAGTCGTCACATCGGTACTCGTACCAATCCCAGAGCAAATTGAAAGATTTGCACGACGAGTTCGCGGCCAATTGAGACTATCGACAACTCCGGCTCCTCAGAAACGAGTCGCGCTCATTGGCTACGATTACCCTGCAGGAGAGGGGAACCTCCTCAACGGAGCCTTTCTAGACGTCAGCGAATCTATGGCGGCAATCATGCGCGAACTGTCGCACCGCGGCTATCAGACCAAGACCCCTAGTGGGCAACAACTTCTCAATGACTTACTGGCCCAAGCCGTAAACTCCCCTGAATATTCGCAGACTGTACGGCCGAAAACTTACCTACGCGCCGATGCCGAACAAGATCTGCCGCACCCTCGTGCGTGGCAAAGTATGGATGAAACACACCCAAGCCAGAGCGACTGCCCTATGACGACTCCTGAGGGCGATTTCATCATCCCCGCAGTCGACTACGGGAACGTCTTGGTCGGTATCCAACCAGGTCGTGGCTCAGTCAAGATGGCTACCGCTGACGCCCACGACACCACTCGTCCCCCACACCCGCAGTACGCCGGTTTCTACACATGGCTGAGCCAAGTCTGGAAACCAGACGTCATCATCCATGTCGGAACACACGGCACCTTGGAATTCCTCCAAGGTAAAGAGAACGCGGTCAGCGCGGAATGCTTCCCCGACATGCTCATCGGTGATATCCCCACGTGTATATCTATTACTGTGGAAACGCTGCAGAGGGGCTGATTGCGCGTCGTCGCGCACACGCGGTTCTCGTGAGTTATCAACCTCCCGTGATGCAACCCACAAGACTCGACGGTGAGTTGGCAGAACTAGACGATCTCATCTCCGAATACCGACGCAGTGTCACCCTCATGCCCCAAACCAGCGCCGAGTTGTTGGAACAGGTGCACGGACGCGCCACAGCTCTACATCTTCCGACCGATCTCGATGAACTCGAGGTAGAGCTAGCACGGACCAAGCGTTCGCTTGTCCCCATGGGTCTACACGTCTGGGGACAGGCCTATACCCCGCAGGAGGCTCGACTCATGGTGCGCGGAATGGCCGAGCACGGTTCATTTGACGGTGAACTAGCCCCCGCACTCTCCCCCAGCGAGCAAGCCAAGGTCGTCGACAAGGTGCTGGGAGAGGTTTCAGACTCACCCGACGAAACGTCTTTACCCGAAGAATCTGCGGAACCCAGAAACCCCGAAGACGAGGCACTCACGCAGGGAATAGAGCACCTGGCGTCTTGGGCACGAAATCTGTACACGCGACTACAACACAATGACGAGATGGAAGGTTTATTCCGCGCCCTCGAAGGATGTCACGTTGATGCACGCTTAGGTGGCGATCCCATACGTAATCCAGAAGTCTTGCCCTCGGGGCATTCGCTGTACCAGTTCGACTCACGGCGAGTACCCACCCCCATCGCAGTGCGACGAGGGCGTGACATCGCCAACCACGTTTGTTCTGCCTACCGCGCCAGCCATGACGGCGCTGATCCCACCACGATCGCCGTCGTGCTGTGGGGATTGGAGACCACCCGTACTCAAGGTGAAACTTATGCCCAAATCCTGAGCCTCTTAGGAGTGCGGTCTTTGACACCACGACGTCCGAACTCTCCGCACTGGGAAATCATTCCAAGCAATGAACTTGAACGCCCAAGGGTGGATGTCGTCGTCACGATCTGCGGGTTTTTCCGCGACCTCTTCAGCAATCTCATCGATGAGTTAGACGACATTCTTCATGCGGTGGCGGCCCTGGACGAACCAGCTGACATCAATCCCCTCGCTGCCCGAACGCGTCAACAGGCACAAGCCATGCGTCAATCCGGCGAACCCGAAGAACGAATCGAAGCTCTGGCACACGCGCGAATTTTCGGGCCACCTCCAGGCCAATACGGTTCGGGGCTGACCGACATCGTCGATTCTGGACAATGGCAAAGTCCCGAAGACCTTGCCACGGCCTTCACAGCTGCTTCAGGCCACGTCTACACCCGTTATGATCACGGCTCCCATACAGACGGTCTCTATGACTCCCGGCTCAAAGATGTCGACCTCGTGTCGCAGACTCGATCGTCCAACGAGTACGAGATTACCGATCTCGACCACTATTTCGAATACTTAGGGGGATTGGGTAATTCAGTTCGCGCCGCCAAAGGTACATCAATCCCGATCCTTGTGACCGATACCACCCAAGATGAGGTGTACACGACTTCCGTTGGAAGGGCAGCTGCCAAGGGGCTGCGTACTCGCCTCCTCAACAAGGACTGGATGGAAGCCATGCTTGCCCACGGGCACCGTGGGGTCACTGAAATCGAGAAACGAGTCACCAATCTCGTCGGTCTAGCTGCTACGACAGACCAGATCGACGATTGGATGTTCGACGAGGTCTGCGACACCTACATCGATGATCCTGAGATGGTGCAAAGGCTATCGACATTAAATCCGCATTCCCTTGCCAGCATGGCCCAACGCATGGTCGAAGCACACGACAGGTCACTGTGGAACGCTAGCGCCGAGCACCTGGACAAGCTTCACGACCTCACTTTCGACCTTGATTCCAGTTTGGAAGCTGGAACGCAAGAAATCGACTACCCATGAAGAGGCAGTCTCATAAAACCGAGAAAGGAATACTGATGACAAAAACACTTCCATACTTAGCAGTTACCTGCGCGCTTGAGCTTCTCCTCACGAGCTGTTCACAGAGCTCTCAAGGATCGTCTCGTGTTACTCCCAGCGCAGCCCCGGATGCCACCATGACACCGAGTGGAAACGTATCCAAAGATCTCGATGTAAAGACCAAGGTCATCAAGGGGGCAGGACTAGCTATCACCGTAGACAAGGGCAAGCAGCAGGTAACTTTCCAGACTGTCGATCCCAAGACCAAGAAACCAATGAAGGATTGGTACATGTTCAATGAGAAAGCGCAAACGCTTTCTTGGCACAAGTGGGTCTCCGCTATGGGTCAAGCCTTTGACTACACATTCTCCTTAACCACGCACAAGATGACCAAGATCAAAGATTTCCACCATAACGACATCACCCCCCAAGTAAAACAGATGGGATTCTGGAAACCAGCTCAAGACTCAACGAGCGATGCCGAAAAGCGTCTCGAAAAATACTTCAAGAATCGTTACGGAATGACCATCAAGCAGGCTGCTTCCGCTTGATGCCTCGTCATTTTCCCTTTGTAGCGATCGTGGGCCAGTCTGAACCCAGATTGGCCCTCACGCTGCTAGCCATCGATCCAATGATCGGTGGGGTCCTCATCACAGGCCCTCTCGGCACGGCCAAATCAACCTGTGCGAGGTCCTTCGTTGACCTCGTTCCAGGGATCGTCGTCCGTGACGTCACGGCAGGCACTACCGTGGACCGATTGATCGGCAGCATGGATCTCGAGGCTGCATTAGCCAGCGGACGGCGCCGTGATCATGTCGGCCTCCTCACCGAAGCCCAGGCTCTGTGCGCCGACGATGTTAACCTCTTTGATGACGCCGTAACAGCTGCCCTCATTGGTCGGCCCGAAGACCTACCCCTCATAGCGACAATGGCCGTAGGGACGGACAACATCCATCCCCAGCTCCTCGACCGCTTTGGTCTGTGTGCGGTGACTGTTCCCTGTCGTGACCCAAAGGACCGGGAGCGCATTGTCAATCATCGCCTTACGTTCGACGATGACCCAGACTCCTTCATCGCTACATGCACAGATGCCACCAATGCGGTCGTGAACCGTATTTGTGCTGCTCGAGACAAACTTCCTGATCTGGAATGGACCGACGCTGCACGAAACAAATTCACGGAGCTCTTGACACTAGCGCATGCTCCCGGACAGCGCGCCGATCTTGGTTTGGCTCGATCGGCGACCGCTTACGCGGCGTGGCGGGGGGACAATAATGTCTTCGTCGAAGACGTCACTGCAGTAGCCGAACTTGTCTTGAGGCACCGTCGGCGAGACCCGTCTTCGTCTCAAGCTCCCTCACCGGATCTCAATAATGCTCACTCCCACAGTGGCCCCTCATCCAGTGGCCCCTCATCGCCGCACGACGGAAACGAGCAACTGGATGAAAAAGGACACGACGACAGCACAGCAGCTCCCCCGAGGGTCATCGCCCCTGAGGAAACCTTTAACGTACTCACATCCACCCCCGCAGCATATGACCGAACTCAACGTCGGGCCCGGGGACGCCGAATGGTCACCCGATCAGCAGATCTTCGGGGCCATGTGATCAGCTCACAACCGACTAGGCAACCGGTCGATCTGTCACTGCCGGCTACCCTACGAGCAGCTGTCCCCCCACCAAAGAGCGCGGCGTGCATCAGGAGAGGGACGTGATGGGTTGTCCGTAGTCGTCAAACGCTCTGACTGGAGACGCAAGGTGCGCGAGAGTCGGACGTCGACTCTCGTCGTATTCATCGTCGACGCAAGTGGATCCATGGGTGCCCGGGGCCGAATGGCAGCCAGCAAGGCAGCAGTTATCGGCCTGCTCCAAGATGCCTACGTAAAACGTGATCGTGTCGCCGTGATCACGTTCTCTGGCAATAACGCTCGAGTGATCGTGCCTGCGACATCGAGTATCCAGCGTGCACAGCGGCTTCTGACGACGATGGCAGTCGGCGGACAGACGCCGCTGGCATCAGGGCTCTCATGCGCTGGAAGACTCATCGAGACAGAGTTGCGACGGGATTCTACCCTTCGCCCCGTCGCCATCGTGGTGACCGATGGTGGCGGTAACGTTGGACTTGACGGTCGGGTGGACCGAACTGCTACCAATCAGGCATTCGATGTCGCACAAACCTTGTCCGACGACACAAGAACCTCGTGGATCATCGTAGATACCTCCGTCAACCGAGTTCATCAAAGGGACTGCGAAGCGCTGTCAGGAATTCTTCATGCGCCTCGCATGACCATCGACGATCTGCAATCCGGAGTTTTCACCCCTTTCATTCGATCCACGAGTCGAGCCCTTCCTTATTCTTAGAGAGATTGACATGAAAAACCTATCTATCCCTTCGCGGCGATCGTTGGCCAGGAGGAGATGAAGCTTAGCCTTATCCTGTGCACTATATACCCCCGCTTATCAGGAGTACTCATCCAGGGAGACAAGGGAACAGCAAAATCAACAGCCGTCAGAGGAATGGCGCAAATAATGCCTACCATTTCTCAGGTTGACGACGTTTATCATCTAAGTGCTGATGAGCAACGTATCTACGGAGATTCTTTAGGGGTTCCAAGCTCCAAGAATCTACAGCTTCGGCAAGTTCCAGTAGTGGAGCTACCGGTTGGGGTCACCGAAGACAGGGTTGCCGGGACACTTGACGTAGAAACAGCCTTAGTCCGAGGGCAGCAAAGGTTCCAGCCTGGCCTGCTAGCGTCGGCACACCGAGGAATACTGTACATCGATGAAGTCAATCTTCTTGACGATCACATCGTCGACATCTTGCTGGATTCTGCAGCTATGGGAGTGAATACCGTTGAGCGGGAAGGCATGAGCGTGATCCATCCATCCCGTTTCAGCTTGGTAGGAACGATGAATCCCGAAGAAGGCCAGCTACGTCCACAATTGCTGGATCGGTTCGGACTGTGCGTTACGGTCCAGGGAGAGACCGATCCCGAGGTACGGATGGAGATCGTACAACGTCGACTATCATTCGAAGACGATCCGGATGGATTTATTACAGAATGGTCCTCGCATAGCAGACGATTAGCCGAACGCATCGAAAATTCCATGACCCTAGTCCAATCCGTCGAGATTCCAAAAGATATTCTTTCCACAGCGGTACAGATCTGTCTGGATTCCAACATCGACGGCCATCGAGGCGACATCACCATCATTCACGCCGCAAGAGCCTTAGCAGCGTGGGCGGGACGAGACCGAATTATTCAGGCCGATCTCGAAAAAGTCGCCCCCCTGGTCCTCAATCATCGGTTACAATATGCGTCGAGCGTCGCGCGGGCTCCACGCGGATAGACAAGATCAAGCAACAGGACCCCATCGAACACAAAGACCTCGGAGATACAACTAGACGGCATGGGAGGCTCCGGTTATTTGGGGGTCTGGTGGGTCGGGGCTTGGGTCCCTAACGATATCGGTCTTGCCTGGCTTTTCCAGCATACGTGATAGCCCCCTCAACAATGCCCTACGGGCTAATGGAGTGGAGCCCAACGCGATCACAGCCGAACACTCAGTGATCCTGCTGCGACTGGAGGTCTATACGGCAGTCACGATTCCTGCCGAGGCGGCCACGGCATGTGACCTGGTCAATGCTCAATCCTAGTCACATGTGACACTGCGAGCCGAAAACGCCGTCAGCTACCAGAACTACTCGCGGCACCAACCACATACGCAGTAACACATAGGTGGGGGCCAAATGACCCCCACCTATCACTGTCGTCAGCACATGCTGATCAACAAATAATCATCACACACCAGTATTAGGCAGTGACCCATTGCTACCGGATATGATCTGACCTGTCTTAGCATCGACCAGAACATCGTGACATTCCCGCTTCGTCGGAGACGCAGAGCTCTTTTTCACCAGGGAAGCAGAATTTTGCTTCGCCGCGGACGCGGAATCCGATTTATCCCCCAACGAAACAGAGAAGTTGTCCATCGAATGGCCCTTCTTATAGAAACCATTCCACACCTGTACGCCGTTCCCAGTCAAAACAACAGACGTCGCAGTAAAACCAGACCCGGATGGAACAACGGAAACATTCGCAAAGTCAACCCTACCTTTAAAGGGTGCCATTCCTCCAGCATTCAAGGTAAGCTTCATGACGCCCTTCCCATTCTTCAAAGAAAGGGACGGATCACTCAGCGATAGATCAAGGAGTCCATGCACCCCCGTAAAGTGAACACCGCCAGAAAAATTAAGGTTTCCCGTCTTCGTGGCCCTATCGTAGCTACCCCCACTGAACGGGAAGTTGAACCGAGTCCCATCAGCGGAGGCTCCCCCGACATCGTCCACTTGCCTTGCATCGGGCCCTTGAGAGCATTGACGAATGAGGTCGAAACCCCCCAGTTCATGCTGCCCTTGCCAACCTTGGCTGGCGTAGAGGTAGGTGACGTAGCCCTCGACGCTCCAGGGACGACCGTGCACACCTGCTTGCGGATAATCTTGTGGGCACCCGTGGACGGAGCCTCACCAGCAGCAGCTCCCGTCGCAGCATCCGACTGTGGCGCCATAATTGTGCTTTGGTCAGGTTTGGGAGCCACCGTCGGCTTCGGCTTAGCACTGGGCTTAGGAGACACTCTCGGCTTTGGTTTAACACTCGGCTTGGGAGCCACCGTCGGCTTTGGCTTAACACTCGGCTTAGGGGTAACACTCGGCTTGGGAGTCACCGTCGGTTCCGGGCGAGAGGATTGAGGCCCAAGCTTCAAGGACGAATCGATGTCATCCATGGGCTTTCCAGCTTGATAGAAGCCAGCGAATGCATCGACGGCTTGGCTATTCAGCTTGACATTGGTCCCCACAACCTGAGCTGCATCGTTTTGACCCTGCGTAATAGAGCCGGTCATATCAACGAAAGTTATACGGCCATAGTCAACCGACTGCCCGACCATAGTCTTGGACTTCACGGACATAATCACATGATCATCGCCATTGTTAACGACAATCTCAGGGTCGGCGAGAGTAAGATCCATTCTTCCGCCAACACCGGTAAAATGAACAGTACCGGAGTACTTCACATCTGCCCTCTGCGCAGTGGAACTCAAGCTACCTTTGCTCGCCGGGAATGAAAATGTTTTGCCATTCCAACTTGCGCCGCTACTCGTGGACCATGATCCATGCATCATCATTTTTAGAGCATTCAAAAAATGAGAATTTATGGTCCAGTGCATTGCACCCGATGCAACCTGCCGTTGACTCTGGTCTGCATCAGGTTGATCAGCCCAAGCTGGCCCGGTACTCATGCCTACACTGGCAGCCACCGCAGCCACAGCCGCAAGCCGAACTATACGAGTAGCACGGCTAACAATACTCACCATCGCGTCTACTCCCTTCTGAGGAGCGGGGGTGGGAAACCTATATTCCCCAAGGATCCTCCGCAACCCACGACGGATGTTCCTTTCCACTCATCCTCCTGGTGTTCCGGCTTCCAGATGAATTAACACATCCAGGTCACGGTTGCGGGACAGCGCCGGAATACTCACCGGCTTCCCCACGAGGATAAGCTCTCAGCATCAGCTGATGGCGTAACTGTAACATGGCATATATTCATCACATCGACCCCCCTGAACCACTGACGATTTCCTCTCAGCCAAAGCGTTAAGCAAAGAAGCGTCCTCTGGATCGCATACTCTTCCCGGGTACTCATAGGAGATATTTTTGCATCAAGATAGGTCGATTGATGAACGTTAGTGCATGCAAATATTTTCCATCTCCCATATTCCAGGGCTCTTGTTCTCATGTAGCAGTTATCGCACATGTTCATGGAACATATAGATGTTCTTTGTCCGCCTTCGCTACCGCACAACCTTCGTAAAAGTCACCCGACAAACAATAGTCACATTTTTCCTCGTCGCCGATCAAAGCGGAGAGCTCCCCCAATCTGTGACCACACCCGATCGATCTGCGCGGGCAGATCCTCCAGCGGAACGCTGGTATCGATAACGACATCGGCAACTGCCAGACGTTCCTCACGAGAAGCCTGAGCGCGAATCCTCGCCCATGCATCGGCCTGACTGCACCCATCCCTCTCGACAACCCGACGTACCTGCTCAGCCGGATCGACGTCGGCCACCATCACGACATCGAACTCGTCGGCACGCCCAGTTTCGACGAGCAGCGGGATGTCATGGACAACGACCACGAGTCCATCGGCGGCCCGGGCTTCCTCGTCGACCCGGTGGGCAGCTTCTTCTACCAGCGGATGAATAATGGCTTCAAGACGGCGACGCGCCTGCAAATCAGCAAACACGATCGACCCCAGAGCCGATCGATTAAGAGAACCATCAGCAACAAGAACCTCACACCCAAAGGCCTCAACGACCCGAGCAAGCCCCTGCGTCCCCACCGCAACGACATCCCGGGAGAGCCGGTCATAATCGATAATGACAGCTCCACGCTCACCCAGCATCTGCGACACCGTCGACTTACCACTGGCAATACCACCAGTCAGACCCACCCGAACAACACCACCGGTCCCGGCGACCCAACCAGCTCGCGCAACATCCCGCGCCGTCGTCTCATCACTTACCACCGTGCGCCTCACATCCCGTCTCCCCCGGGCACCCTGCTAATTATCGACGCAGATGCTTCACAACCCTGCCACGGTCCACCACAACAGTCTCACCACCACAATCGCATTCATGACTAATCTCCACCACAGTGACCCCAGGCAAACATCGCGCCAAATTCACACGAATCTCAGCTGCCAAATCAGGATCCACAGACGCAGTAAACTCATCAAGAATAAGGACCCTCGGCCGCTGCAGAATCACCCTGGCCACTGTTAACCGCTGAGCCTGACCCCCCGAAAGCCTCGTACCAGCCGGCCCAACAACGGTACGCAACCCAGCCTCCATACCACGCACCTCACCAGCCAAACCAACCTCACCAAGAACACGCCACAACTCACCATCACCAGCATCAGGAGCCACCAACCTCAAATTGTCAGCAATAGAAGCATTCAACAACTCCACCCGCTGCGAAA
>ENA-OOLG01000014-OOLG01000014.1-human-skin-metagenome-genome-assembly--contig:-NODE-14-length-23757-cov-19.026664_pt1 | contig 23757 bp, 26 predicted proteins | sample MGYA00248896_ERZ501030 | MGnify/ENA primary metagenome ERZ501030 (study PRJEB25958, sample SAMN03398599) | human skin metagenome | study: EMG produced TPA metagenomics assembly of the Human Skin...
ATCAACATGTTCCTCACCCAGATCGTCAACGACCAAAAACTACCCTTCCAACCCAGCACCACCCCCTACACCAACACAATCCACGAAACTGAAACCAAACCCCCCACCCCCATCCGAAACATCAACAACCCCACCAACCCCACCAACCAGCTCGTCGTAGACGATGCCCGACCGATCAACGAAGCCACCGCCCGGCCCCAGGTCCCCTGACCAACGACGAAGCGGCTCAAAAACAAGCACCACAACACGAACACACTCAAAACCGCAATCCAGGCCATTTCCGAGCGCCGCACCGACTGGCTCAAACAGCACCGCGACCACCAACTCACAGGCAACCTCACGGCCTACCGCGAATTACATATCGCATCCGACTGACTCCTCCTCTACACCATCAACAACGACAACACCCTCACCCTGGCCCGCACCGGCACCCATGACCAACTCCTATAACCAAACCAACACCAGTCGAGCCCTTTCGACAACAATCTGCCTATCGAATTACAGGATGAGTCGGGTTCTCGGTTTTCGGCACAGCACGAACTTATGCAAGGCCAAGAACTCCCGATACACGGGTGGACTGATTTAACACGTTCAGACCACGCCTCATCATCCACCAGCAACCCGAGATGAGACGGCGAAACCTATTTAACCCGTAGATTATTTCTTCCACCCAAAACAACCATCCTTGACTGTCATACAAGCCAAAATCGTGCCCTTTAAGGCCACTCCTTGAACCTCCCCACCATCACGATGACAACACACACCCTGAGCAGTATAATGTACTACACAGTCATTGAGGATAGAGGTGACGTCATGAGTTTTTCGATCCGTTTAACCGACCATGAGCGCCGCGTAGCGGACTCCTACGCCCGCCTGCACTCACAATCCCTGAGTGAGGCTTTCAAACAAGCCCTCTTCGACCGCATCGCCGACGAGTTCGACCTTCAGATAGCACACGAAGCTCTCACCGACTACGCCCGCGACAACTACCAGTCTCGCCCTATCAGCGAGCTATGGGACGAGTGTGACCTATGAGCTGGCAGCTCGAAACCACCAGCCGATTCGATAAAGAATTTAAAAAACTGGACCGCTACACCCAAAAACTCATCCACGGCTGGATCACGAAAAACATCGACAACACCGACGATCCCCGCCAGCACGGTAAACCCCTCACCGGTGATCTTTCCGGACTGTGGCGGTACCGCATCGGCGACTACCGCCTCATATGCACACTCAACGATAACCGCCTCATCATCCTTGCCCTGTCAATCGGTCACCGCCGCGACATCTACCGCTAAGCCCACACCACCCCCAACCACCACCAACCCGGTGCATAAATACACATACAGCTATACACCTATCATCATGTGCACCAACCTACCCTGCTAGACACCTGTAACACCCACCACCAACACGAACCCCGCAACACCCTTACAATCCCAGCCCACCACCACCAGCTAAAGCCGCTCCCAGGTCATGGCGTGGTGTCTCGTCCTTCACTGGTAGGGGTCGTAGGGGAAGCCGTAAGTGTGTTCCAGGGCCTTGCGGAGAAGGTCGTTCATGGTGGTGTGGTCGGCGACGGCCTTCATCTTCAGCGCCGTGTGGGTGGCGGTAGGCAGTTTGACGTTGAACGCGGTGATCGGGGTCTTGGCTGACTGAAAGGTTTCAGAGACACTGGCCCCCTGGCTTGCCGCCATCTGGCCGCTGTAGCGGCTGGCCTTGTCTGCGGCGGTGGGCTTGTGGTTCTTACTCACTTCAGCATCTCCTTGATCTGGTCGGCAACCTGGGCGAATTCTCCTAGATCTGTTGGCCGGGTTCCGATGGCTTGCCGATAGGCGACCCGCCGATGAACTTCCGCGTCGAGAATGTCGAGGCCCTCTACGGCGGCGGCTCCGTCGTGGGCGTCACGGTATTGCCTGGTCCGATCGGCTTTGTTGAAGAGCAGGGCCCGGCGCGTGCCGTGGGCCACCTGATAGGTCATTAGCGCTCGATCCATGTCCAGGTCCCCCGACTCGGTCGGGATGATGACCACATCGGCGACGTCGAGGGCTGCGGTAATCGTCTGAGAGTCACCGGGGGGAGTGTCGATGATGACGAGGTCGGCGTCGATGTCACGGCAGCGCCTGACAATGGGGGCATTAGCCGGGCGGACCTCGAAGTCCAACTGGTCACCGGCTTCGAAAGCGTCGGTAGCCCATGACGTCGCCGATCCTTGCGGGTCGGCGTCAAGCAAGACGACCCGATCCTGGCAAGACAGGGCCGTAGCCAGGTAGACCGCCGTGGTCGTCTTCCCAACCCCACCCTTGGTGTTAACAATAGAAATAACCCGTGACATATCTGCATCATTACACACATGTATCAGTGCATCAGTACATCTATGTATCGGCATGGTGTGAGAAGAAAACCCAGCCCACATACAACGATCCCCCAGCCGACACAGCCGGGAGATCTGCCAGCAAAACAAAGACTCCCACCACAGGAGCCCACCAGATCCGTGTCAAGACCCCACACCCCCTACCAACGCGCCCTTCGTGACCAGCTCCAGACTCGACCCGATCAAAACACCGCGTAGGCGATGAGGTCACAGCCTGAGCCACACCCTCAACCTCAAGCCTGCGCTCACAGAGACCCCTCCTGAACTGGACTTGCTCAGGAGGGGTTTTGTCTTGCTCTGCGCCTAGACCAGGGCTGCGAGTCACTTCAGTTTTTAGCTGCTGCCTTCACGCCAGGCGACGTGCAGACGTTCGTAGGTTTGTTACCAGTCCTGGAGCAAATCTCGGCAGTGAAGAGATTCGCCCCTCCTACGATCGCTTGTGCTTCTTTTGAATTTGGATTAGAAAGAGCTTTTACCACGTTTTTCGGATCTTCCCTCGCCATCCAAGGCGTGTAGCTGGGATTCGATGTGGTGATGTCGCCCCAGTAGGCGAAGGGGATGCCTCCTTCTGGATTATACTTGCTAAAGATATCTTTCTTAGATTCCGGCAAGCTTGCTATTTGTCGACCTTCTCTATCGGCTAACTCATAGGCATCCAAGTCAACATACTTGCTGCTGTACTTGTAGTTCCTAAAAGTAATCGTAGGAATGTTGGAAAGCTCCTTTTCTGCCGGGCTTGACAGGGTGTCTTTTAGCCCGCTGAAGGTTCCGAATCGAGACAAAGCTGCCGCGAGAGGGAGTCTTTCCATCGCGCAGAAGGGACAGAATTCGGACCCTACGTAGAAGAGCTTTACCTTGCCGTCTCTGTCAGGTTTATTCCCAGTCTTGGTGACCTGGAGCTCCGAAGAACCGGGGCCAACCTTGTCATAAACGCTTTTAGGGATGGAGACAATCGCCTTGGAGATCGTACCCTGGGAAGTCTCTATAGCGGGACCCTGGCGGGACTTATTAATAGCAAGTACCGTGCCAACGATAATAAGTGAGAGGGCCAGTACACCCACGGCGACATAGGTGATCTTACGGCGCTTCATCTTGAGTGATTCGCGCTCTTGTTCCCTACGGAGAATTTCTCGTTTGCTCATAAATTTATCAGTAGAGAGAAATTGAGCTAATGTTCAACGGAGGATTAAGGGGTGCACAGACTGGTTCGATAGAATGATTCTTCCACCCGCTTGAAGTACGAGATACCCACATGTGACCCTTCTTGCCGTGGCTGATGTACAAATTAGCTCCCTTAAGATTGACAGAGATGCTACCGTGCCCCTTGAAGCAGTAGCGACTCCAGCTGTTCTTCTTGGGGTCAACTGTGATGTAAAGGTCATGGTCCTTAGTGCAATTAACCTGAACAAGTTTGCTGGCGGCTTCCGCCTGAGGGGCAGCTGTTGCAATTCCGCTAAAAGCAAAAGCGGTAGCGGCTGCGATGGAAATACCGGACTTGACGGCTTTCGATGAAATGAAATTCATTGTTTTTCTTTCTGTCGATTTAATCGAAAGACAGTAAAATACTAGTACATGAAGGGGCAACGGGTCGCCGGCTCAGGGTGCTATGTCCAGAAATCGTGTCGCAACTGTGCCCGGTAAGCCCGGTTCTGGTCGATAAGTCGGGCACGTCCGAGGTCGGACTTGGCGAGTTTTCCCTCTGCGGTCTGAGCACGAGCCAGTGCGCATCTCGATACTTTCGCACCTCGGCTAGCAGGCCTCACATCTGGTCTGCCGTTTTCGAGCACCTGGCCCACGTCAGCCTCGACGGAAACCACGGCCCCACAACGACTCCACGCGCCCCTGGCTCTTGGACCCTCAGTTAGCTTTGAGGGTCTGGGTGACCTCACGGGTGAGCGCTTGACAAGTCCACGCAGACACGGTCATGCCCTGCCGGGACGCATCCCGTTCGATCAGCCTCCACACGCTGGCACTCACTCGGATCGTACGAGGCTCCAGGGGTTCAGTCTCCACTTCCTCCCAAGCTCGACCCCCGAACGGGTCGACCTGCAACCCCTCAAACCCGACTCAGCTTCACCAGCCCACCGACTGACCATCTCATCGCTAACTCGAACACCATTGTCGGCAACAAACTCACTCATCTCGCCCTCCTCATCTAAGCCAGAAACCCTTTCGTCAACCAATTCGCGTGAATCACCAATACGGACCCGTCAGCGCCACGAACAAACACCACCTCGATTACCCGCCCCGCACCATCAAATCCGATCGTGGCCCACCGCACCGGCTCAACATCCTCATCACCCCGACGCACCCGAGCCGGCCAAGGCGAAAACGGCCGACATCAGTTAAGACACCTCAAATAATCGGTCTCGATACATTCGGCCCATTCAACTTCAACACAGCCCACACCAACACCGACACGCTTCACACTGCCATTAAGCAGCATATTCAGACCACCCTCGAAACAGCACCGTGCCACTGACACTAACAACCCCTTGAGGACACTCTTCAAAGGAAACCATAGCCATTAATAGCACCTCCTTAACCACACCTTTATAAAAACGGGCGCGGTAAACCGAGGAAAGTTCTAAGAGCTACCCCTGTTCGACAAAGCATTCCGAAACAACCGTACGATTATGGTCCAATCTGGTGGAAGGACTCGCGGTAGCTTCTTCCAAGCATAATTTCCAGAAAACCGCCCGGTACAGGATCTGTCTGGGAACCATCGAACGGACTGTCCATCATCATTTACAACGCAGCGACAGAGCAGCCAGGGCTGTCAAAGCAATCCAGTACATGAGGCCAAGATGGGCATGCTCCAACTGGCTGTAGACGGACAGTCCTATCCAAACACCGACCGTCTCACCTACAGCAGAGGTGAGCTGCCTCATGTTCATCGATTCCACGACAGGTCGGCCCTCAGTGAGGTTAGCAAAAGCAACATTAAGAATTGGCGTGAATACCGTCTCCCCCAACGAAAAGATAAACACCCCACAGAATACAAGGACTACGCCAAGCAATCCCCTTGAAGCATTAAAGAATAGCATCGATATGCCAAGAGTACACACTCCTGACATCATGATCTTCTGGACTTTCACTCCAATTTTTAGCTGGCGTTCCACAAGCAAAGATATCGGAATTTGAATCAACACGACAAGCACTCCATTAGTTGTATAGAACAGAGACCTCATCATAGAACTTGTCGCTATTGCAGAAAAGACTAGGGAAAAGCTTGAAAAGAATTGCCCTATCAGGATACTGCCTATTAGTGCTACGATCGTTATTTTTCTCGCATCAGCCGTCCTGAATAATTCACGAAAAATTTTGATCCCCATCGGCGACCTCAGGGAACCTTCGCTCATCATCACGCCTTTCGGGGCAGCCATTGGCGCTAATATCGCAGCGATAAAGAGCGCTACACTGACTCCTAATAGAAACTGCTCATAAATATTTCTATCAAGTATCATATTACCGAGAATAGGACCTACCGCCGCAGTGCAATTCGCGACAACTTGAATGACAGCGAAACCGCGGTTTTGGGAAGCTCTATCAGGAGTTGCTAGCGCTATAAAGCTTCGCACACCAGTACCATTAACACTGAACCCTAGGCCCGCAGCGCCCAGAGCAGCAATTATCGCATAGGGGTTTGCCGTAAGCGCCACAACAGCGTAAGAAACCGAGATCAGAGTAAGAGCAATTCTTACGCAACTTCGCACTGATAAACGGTGAAGTGGCGAAGCAAGAAATAGAGCACCACCACGAGTCATCAGTGTAAGCACGCTTACCGACCCCGCGATGAGTCGTTCCTGCGTACTTCCAAATTTCAATGTAAGCAATAGAGGGAGGACCGGTAGCAACGCAAAGTAAGATGATTGGCTGAGAACTTGGTCTGCCATAATGAGGTTGAATACGCGCCCAGGAAGCCGAGACTTCGACGGTTTACTTCGTGTCCCTATTGTCTTCACTGGCACCCCTAAACTTCAGTCCAATCAACAACTCTAACAGCTTTTTTAATCGCTTCATCACAAACTTTATCTTCCCGCACGAATCTTCGAGTTTAATGCTCATATTGGTATGACATATTCGATGCATAAAGATTTCTCTAGTGAATATTAGACATTATATCTATGCTCTTGGTTCATGCGAAGATTATCGGTCGTTCCAGACGTTGGCGAAGAGTGCGAATAGTGGTGCTGTCTTCACTGGCTCCGATCATTCACATAGCTGATGGCCTGTCGGTCTATGACGCCAGAACACACCTCGACCGAGAGCTCAACCACGAGCCGCTGTGGGAATAGTGAACACGGAACTCATATTAGCAGCGACCCAATCACGCATCTCAACATGTTTGTGAGTAGAGAAATTATTCATAATTAGGCGCAAATCCTTCCTAGAGTAAACAGAAAAATCCTTGATGGCAATATTGGACGTTGACAACTCCAGCCACGCGACTGACGACGATGTTTAAAGCTGCGAACAAGGTTATCGTAGCGTGCCGCATAATATAGTCATGGTGTGTGTTTCACTGCTCACCGTAAAATCTACTGCCACGCAACTAATCTCTGCTTACAGGAGCGACACGCACTACGCAAGCATTAGCAGCGCGATCCAATAACTGAGTCACTGTATGCTCGTCATTACCACGGGCAACAATAGCAGCTACCCTTGCATGCGAACCATTTACTGCATGTGCTACTTCTCCTGGGAAGCATTCCCAATACAAATCGATTTCTTCAGGGACACTGTCATAGAGCGAAACCTCTGATACCACTCCAGGCGAGGCTTCGATAAACTTTGAAGCAGCACACTGGGTTATCTCAGGCAAAGGATGGAGAGGAAGTCCACACAAAGAATCAATCAGATTTCCATAGTAGTCGATCCCTGGTCGCACAGCTGACACAAGATCCGGCGCAATAAAATCTCCGCCTTGACGCACGTGAAATTCTCCCCATACAATTTTTTTCTCAGGTGTGACCCAAAATTCAACATGCAGATTTCCACACTCAATTCCAAGCGCATTTACACAGCTTTGAAGCTGTTCTTCAAATTCAAGTTTGCTGGATATACTGTTCAGATCAGCTGGCTGGATATGACCAATTTCAACGAAATCTTCGTTGGTTGTTTTTGCTGTGGTTGTGTAGATGCATACCCGTCCATCTATAGCAATACCCTCAACTGAGTACTCAATACCCGTGATAAACTCTTCTAAGCAGTAATTCCCCTCGAGAACGACAGCATCAAGTCCAGAAGTATCTTCAACATTTAAGATGTGTCTAACGCCAACACTGCCCATTCCTATGGATGGCTTAACAATCCAGCCTCTTGGGCTATCGGTTGGTTTTTCAACGACAGCGCCTGATGCATCACTAAATTGTAGGCACCCATCAGAAGTCACTCCAACAATACGCAAGCTTTGTGGCTGATAGATACCAGCTTTTCGAAGCGCATCGCGGCACGCTGGTTTATCTTGGATACGTTCAATACAATCAGCAGTATTTCTAGCAACACCAATAGCTTCAGCTAAAAGACTATTCTGCAACTGATAATTTTCGCGCAGTGCCGTTGAAAGAGCTATCTTTCCAGGGCATCGGGTTTCAATTTCTGTCGCTATTTTAGCGATCTCATCAGCATCTAAGCTTCTCCTGTAGGGTCCGGATATTCTAATTAAACAATCGACAGAAATCGGCGGAATTTTGTTCTTTAGTTCTTCCTCGAAATCTACGCCACATATCATTATGTGGCGCTTCTGGCACGCTTCATAGAAGCTTTTAAACCAATGCGTTGAGGCATGAGATCCAGATGTGGTGACACCTACCAAAACCGCCCATTTTCTTTCAGCCACTACGCTGTCACGAGAAAACATTTAACCATTCCCTTCTTCCAAAACCTTCATGTGCATAATGCCCTCCGGTCACTTCGATCAATCTGTACGTCTCACTCGTAGCTTCACGCCATTGGACGGCCTCTTCGGAAGAAACAATCTTATCATCAATAGCGGAAACACAGGTTATAGGGACATGAATCTGCTTAAGTTGGTTACCACAACACGATTCCGCCAGTAAGAGATCATCGAGCGTAGGGCGAACAAACAGATCATCGGATTCATCGGAGTTCAGAATACTTTTAGGAGTCAATCCGTAGCTACGCATACGCTGCCGTGCACGTTCCAAGTTCCATCCCTCTCGCTCCCCCCTGTAACTCTTAGGACTTTGCCCACATAAGGCAACCAAACGAGTCGCGAAAATTCCGTCATTTTCTAAAATATTAGCAGCTACGAACGACAACATCGCGCCAAAGCTAACCCCGGCGAGTATCAACGGCCCAGTCGGAATTTCGAAGGATGATCGAAACTTGCTGACGAACTCTCCCATGGTTCTGATGCCGGGTTCAAGTAATCGTTGACCCCTGCCAGGCGGGCAGTAACCCCAAACTGTAGTATCCCCCTCTAAGACAGACATCGATTGAAAGGCAGGAGCTCCGGCACCCGTAGGAGGGAATATCAGGACTGTGGAGCAACAAGAGGTAGTTGCTGAACTAATACGCTGCCAAACTTCCGGATTCAATGCTCACGCTCCTCAACAGGCATCAGCAAGCTGACCAAGCAGGAAATCGTTGGATTGGAATAGAAGTTCCGCAAGGGGACACGAACACCAAACTGTTTACCGATGGCGGTCAAAAGCTGAACAGCGCGCAACGAATTTCCACCTGCGGAGAAAAAATCACGATCTTCACCGTGGATCTTCTTTCCAAGGACCATATCCCAGATATTTTGCACTTGATCGTGAACACTGTTACGCTGCATTTGTCCTTGGGATATTCTGTCGTGATCGTAGAGTTCGCTCTGTGCTACCAATTTCAGGCACTCGCACCGATCTATTTTTCCCGTTCTTGATCTAGGAACATTCTGCGTAGTTACGATCTTGAGAGGAATCATATAGGAAGGTAGAAATTCGGCAAGACGAGAAGTCGTGACCTGAGACTCCCATTCGCGTGGAATCACGAGCGCCAAAAATCCACCACTGCCTTGGTGATAAACTGCACCACATTGTTTCGTGGAGTTAGCAACTCGAGCTGCAGCTCTTTCAACCTCTTCCAAGTGGATCTTGTGTCCAGCGATATTTACCGCATTATCGAGCCTGCCAACCAGTGAAAGGACACCATCCTTGATGATTCCCAGATCACCAGTCCGTATTTCACGTTGTCCACTTCCAAGTGTAAAGAACGCATCGTCCCCTGGACTGAGTTGACCATTAACGATATATCCATCGGCCACTGGGGCACCCTGTACGCATATCTGTCCCTCTTCCCCAGATAACTTTTCGTTACCTTTCATGTCCCGAATTACAATTTTCGTAGCACAGATCGGCTCGCCAAGGGGGATAGGGTCCGGAATGCTACCTGACCGAGAAACCTCGAAACTTGTTGTGTTAGCCGACGTCTCAGTAGCTCCGTAAAGATTCACTACTCGCGCACGGGGCGCGATCTCGAAGAATTGACGGACAACGCTTGCCATCAGCTGGTCTGCACTGCTGCACGCTAGACGGAGCTGAGGAAGAGTGCTCCCTTGCTCTGTGGCAATGTCACACAAGCTGGCTAGTGCTGGAGGTGTCGTAAAAAGGTGGGTAGCACCACTAGACGCAAGTCGATCGAACATCACGTCAGGTCTGCTACGCTCGATATTAGTAATCAAAACACCAGTAACACCTGCCAGCAGAGTCCCCAACACTTCCCAAAATGAAGCAACAAATGAGAGTGGCTTCTGGACGACCACAAGATCGCTTGACTCGTAAGGGTAGGCGTTCCACATCCACGTGATACGGTTCCGCACCGCATCCATTCCTACTTGGACGGCTTTCGGAACTCCTTCTGATCCAGATGTGAAATATAAGAATTTTGATTTATCGCTCCAGGTCAAGGACCTGACATCACTTATCCAGTTCCCTGCAAAAATTGCTTCTTCCGCTGTTGAGTCGTCGATCAGAACCGTTTTAGACCCAAGATTAATAATCATGTCCCGCTCTCGTGAAGCCGGAATATTCAACGGAATCCAAGCAATCTTGACAGGCAACGTCACAGCTGCTATTACAAGGGCAACAGATTTGGCGGATAAATCGAGTCGAGCAGCAAAAGTAACGCCCTCACTTTGTTCTCGGTTGAACCACCTTCTCCACGCAAGGATATTTTTAACTAGCTGTTCCCATGAGCATTGCTCGCCGGCGGGACCGGTCAGACAGACATCACCTGGTTTCTGAATGACTATATTACGAAACCCCTCCAGCAAATCATGTGACGGTTGCATCTTTATCTCCCTTCATACTACATCAATAGCTTTTGAGCATTGTTATCTGAGATGTATCACAATCATTAAGGGCAGTTTTTATGGCATTAGCGACAGTCGTCTTCCCCGAGAGCCAATCAGAGGTAAGGAACCACGCTGTAAGAGCCAGTACTTTATTAGCGCGTTCTGGTGTCACATACGCCACTTTATAAGCAAGTTGCAAGGTATAATCTTCGCCGTGTCGCTGGATATAAAGAGACGCATCATATTTCGTAAACCCAGTATTCAATTCAGTTAAGTGAAGGCTTCGATCACCATCCCAAAACTCCAGAGACGGGTAAGTAAGCATATTCACCATCGTGCTAAACAATGGATCCTCGTTCGTGTGATCAGCGAACTCAGAAACAACCTTGCTAAATACGCTGTCACCGAATGAGACAGCTTCAGTCACATTAGATATCATCGAACGTACTGTGTCACTAATTTTCTTTTCGACATCTATACGAGTTCGTATTGCAATCATGTTAAGCATCAGAGTTGGGACGCCAATTTCATACTCATCGTTTCGCCCTGCTACTGGTGCACCGACAACAAAATCATGTTGGTCAGAGACCGCTGCCAACGCTAACGAATAAGCAGCCACGAATACTGCAAATGGGCTTGTACTCAATGCATGCGCAGTGGAACGGATCTCAGCAGTCGCTTCGTCATCTAGAGAGACCTCTATAACAGAAGCAGCGTAGGGATCACACGAACTATTTAATGTATCGCGCAATGGGAAACATGATTTCACTCCATCGAGTGATTTTGACCAAAATTCTCGTGCTTCAGCGGATATCTCTTCAGGTTTCGACAGATGTTGGAAATATTCCAGAGCTGAAGTCATAGCTGTCTTGACTTCGATCTCCTGATCGTCCATGTTACGACACTCAAAAAGAGAAATTAACTGTTCCATGAACTTCATTGCTCCCCAGCCATCGATAAGGATCTCGTTCATGGTCAAAACGAACCAGGTAGAATATCCATTTATACGGATCTCGTCCACGGCGATAGCGGGACCTTCCTCCAGGTTAAAAGGGACTGCTGCTTTCATCCAACAGATCTCACGAGCCTCTTGCGCAGAGGCCACTTCGTGTATTGAGATTTCATCCATATCGATAGCAGAGATAGGAAACGTCTGTGTAAATCTCCCAGTTGAATCCACTCCAAACTTCGCCATTAGCTGTGGATTCGCCCGTAATGCCTGGCCAAGAGCACGACGGATTCTATCGGTGTTCGACCCAGCGCATTCTAACAATATCTGATAATTATAGTAAGGGCTTTCAGGCTCCAGTAGCCATTGAAAATAAATTCCTTGCTGAGCCGGATTCATATCACAAGTCAAAGGAATTTTGACGTCATCAAAGCGGGAAGGAGATCTTTTTGCAGAGGTCGATTTCTTCGGAGATATCTGTTGTGCTTGATATTCTTTTGCTAGAGAGCCTAACGTATATGAAGAAAGCAAATCTCGTACTCTTACGTAAGATCCTCGTGAGCGGACAATATTGGCTAGCTGAATTGCTCGAAGAGAATCGCCTCCGGATTCGATGAATGTTAGTTCTGGATTCACAGGAGTGCCAAGCACGTCCTGAACGAGAAGAATGAAAGAGTCCTGATTCTGTTCAACTCTACCGGGAATGGATCCCTCTCTTGACTCTTGAATTTCATTCAGTAACAGTTCCCCGGCACGGCGCTCTAATAACTTAATATCTACCTTGCCATTTGAAGTAGTGGGAATATCAGTAACCTCTATCCAACGGGATGGACACATCACTCTCGGGAGACTGCTTTTCGCGCGATTATTAAGCATTTTGGGAGTAACTAAACAATCGGCGCGAGGAAGATAGAATGCGGCCAAGCTAGCGTCTCCTTGGCGAAGAAACTGGTGCGTCGTTTCTCGGAGCACCATTGCGCGACGTTCACGGACACGAGGGTGGAATTTAACCACTACAACGTCTTCAAGCTCTGGGATTTCTCGAAGGATACGGTTCTCGATTTCACCGGGCTCAATCCGTACTCCACTAATTTTTATCTGTCGATCAGCGCGGCCATCGTAAACCAGCTGACCATCCGCTCGCTGGTGAACGAGATCTCCGGTGCGGTATATTCGGAATGGGTATCCATCAATCCTGGCAAATGCTTGAGCGGTTTTATCTGGGCTTCCGATATAACCTAAACCCACACAAAGACCAGCAACAAAAAGCTCGCCTTGCGCTCCAGGAGAAACTGGACGCCAAGTACCTTCTGCGTACTCTAGGACGTATAAAGACGTATTAGGTATTGGAATTCCGATGGGAACTTCACCTGAGTTAAGCGATTCGCCATCCACGATCGCATGCGTTACATCATCAGAACATTCCGTAGGACCATACGCATTAATCAACGGGACAAACGGAAATTTGTCTGCCCAGTCTCTAGCCAACCGAAGGGGTAATTCTTCACCAGTCACCAGAACATACTCAAGCCCAGAGAAAGACACGCTTGGCCCAATTTCGTGAATAAGTTCACGAAATACTGTCGGAACTAGTTCAATGTGTGTTATATGTTTCTCTTCCAGTAAAGAAAAAAGCTCATGTGGATCCTGTGAAATACCGTTGGGGACGATACGTACTGCACCGCCTACCAGTAAAGCTGAACAAAATTGCCAAATGGATACATCAAAGGTGGTAGGTGCCGTCTGGGCCACAACTGAGTCAACACCAAGATGAAGGAGATGGGCTTTGCTATGCAAGTGATTCATCATGCCCATATGCGCGATTAGCGCACCTTTCGGTTCACCTGTGCTACCCGAGGTGAAAAAGCAGTAGCTTGGAGCGTTGAAAGGATCATCCACACGCTCCAGAAATGTGACTCCTAATGGTGCCTTTGCTTCCGTTACGTGCGAGGTATTTTCAGTGAAAATGGCGACCGCGTTCGTGATTGTCTTAATATGTTTACGACGAGCCTCTGGCCACTGAGGATCAATGGGTGTATAGATGGCACCTACGGCACTACAAGCTAGGATATCGACAAGACATTCGATACCGCGCGAGTGCTCTGAAATGACTACTCTTCCAAAGGCATGTTTCTTTTCCAAGAGATAGGCTCGATTGTTAACTCGATTCAATAACATTTCGTAGGTGATTTCTTCACCATGAATATCTATTACGGCAACGTGATGTGAAGTGATCTGGGCCCATTCAACTAAATACGAGTAGAGTGTGCGTTCTAAAGGCCAGTCGACGTTTTCCCCGACCAGTGCACTCCGGGTAGCGAGCAAGCTCAACCCATTTTTTTCCAAACTTTTGGTAAGGTTTATCACTCTATATTCACCGTTTCATGTCTCCGTGAAAGTCTGGAACACGTAATCCATCGCCGGATATTTGAACGTGCTCGTACAAGCTTTGAGCAACAGCAAGGTCCAAAATTCCTAAACCAAAAGGAGAGAATACGGTTGGATGATCAGGGTCAAGCTGCTTCTCAGAGCATATGAATTCCGCCAGTGTGCCTGTGATGAAATTTCGATTTCCGTTCAATTGTTCGAGGAGGTGGGGTGTAGTGTTTGCCTTCAGGCAATGTTCAACATCATCAAACACGTTATTAGCCGTTCGAATGGTCTCAGGGTGTAAATCACGAAGCGAGATATTGAGAACGAGCTGGTTCGGTTGGAAACGTACACTCATCGGCACATAAGGAGTTCCGGCGCTGGTGGCTAATAGCACGAGATCACAGCCAAGAGCTTCTTCTAAACTGACTACCGAACACTCGGGGCCGTGGCGAGTGACTATACGTGCGACTAATTCACTATTTAAATCGTGAATTTTCACTGGAACCGCTGTCGTGTATAGCGACTTAATAAAATGTAAAGTTGTCTGTGCGATAGGGCCACTGCCTACTACACCGATACTCGTAGGAGCACCGTGAAGAACTCGAACTGCAAGCGCAGCCGAGGCAGCTGTACGAGCCGCACTAATGCGGCTGGCCTCGATGAACGCATAAGCATAGCCGTTATCTGTGTTATTTAGCACGATGACTGCTGAAGCTCTTTGTAGCCCATGATCAACATTCTCAGGAAAGCTAGAAATCCATTTAATTCCCGACACACAGGTTTGATCATTGATATAAGATGGCAACGCTATGATACGATCTCGTGGAGCATCTGGAAACCGAAGAAAATAACTATCGGGACATACTGTATTTCCAGCGTGATGTGCTCGATAAACACGTTCAACAAGATCGATGAGAAACGACTCTCTGCCTTTTAAAAATGTTTCGACAAGCTTGGCGTCTATAATTAGCATTTCACCATATTTCGTCATTTAAATACCTTCCGTTTCTTTCACTTCGTGCGCAACAGGACGAATGGCATAATTAAATGCTGATTCCCCAAAGTTTTCCATAACCCAATCGTCGTTATATACTCCATCCAGATACCTTTCACCAAGATCCGGCGCAATAATGACAACGCGGCTTCCCTCGGGAATTTTATCTCGAAGAGCATCAAAAGCTGCTAGCACAGTGCCAGTCGATCCACCCGGTAAAAATCCTTCTACCTGCGCAATGCGTCGGCACTGTCTCACGGTATCGATTTCATCAATATAATACCGTTTTAGAGGAAATTTTTCGTCAAAGATTGGTGGCTTTACACTAGCGCCTAGACCAGGGATATATCGCCGCGAAGGAGCTCCTCCGAAAGTCACTGAACCAGTGCTATCAATAGCATAAACTTTGGTGCATGAACCACGCTTCATGACAGCCCTAGATACACCCATAAGCGTGCCAGTGGTACCAGCACCTACAAATAGGTAATCAGGATCTCCTAACTCTTCGACGATCGCTCTATATGTCTTTTTGGAATGAACCTCAGGATTGGCTACATTTTCGTACTGGTTTGTCCATAAAGGCCCTCCTGGCATCTCTACTAATTCGCGAACTCTAGCAAGTCGCGTCCCAAGAAATCCGCCCGCTGCATCCAATGATTGAACAACTTCCACTTCCGCGCCCAGTGCACGCATATGCGAAATCGACCTTGAATTTGCATTCAGATCTGTAACAATTGTTAATTTGTATCCTCGGCGCGCACATACACCGGAAAGTGCTATGCCTAAACTCCCAGAAGAAGACTCTACGACCCAACCTCCTGGCTGAAGACCATGAAGCTTTTCTAAGCTATCGACGAGTGCAATAGCCGTCTTGAGTTTTACGGAACCAGCAGTGTTTAAACCTTCTAATTTTGCGTAAACATCATGTTTAGGAAATGAATTTTTCAAGCGGACAAATTGAGAGTTTTCATCTAGTTCTTCAATAGATCCTGCAATCATTTATTTGCTCCTACTGCGCATGACATGACATCGGAAGTTTTCATAACATACAAGCAAATTATAATGAGGAGTCTTGTACAGGCTATGGGCGTTATTAGAAGAGGTTTAGGCAAGAAGTTAAGGATCTTGATCATGTTGATCCTGCCTACGAATGGCGTTGATAGAATGACAGAGACAACAACACATATGCGTGACCTCCCTAGTGATACACGCTGAAGTAACTTGTCACCTACTTCATGAGCTAGTCTATCTCCTTATAGGACCACATAAAAGAGAGGACCAAAAATTGATCTACATTTCTCGTGTGTCACTCGATACATTCCCCAAGAGTGCCTTGCCACAGCTGATGGAAAGAGCTAGTCCTGAACGACGAGATAGAGCACGAAGATACGTGCGAATCGATGACTGCTTGCGCTGCCTCATAGCTGACGAACTCCGGGCCTATTCATTGAAGCTTGATTACAAGGTGCCAGTACAGTCAGAGGTATCGAAGAACGCTTTCGGGAAGCCGCTACTAGCAAACCGCGATGGTCCTAAGTTCAACTTGTCGCACGATGGGAAGTGGATTGTCTGTGCCACAAGCCCACATCCTGTAGGCGTAGACGTCGAGGCAGTCGCTGAGCCAGGTTTAGCGGTGGTCTCGAACGATTTTTCAGTGGAAGAAGTGGAGGCCTTGCGGACGACCGCTACGGCTCCCCTCTCCATCGCTCGAGCGATGATCTGGACACGGAAGGAGGCATACCTCAAATATCTGGGGTTGGGTCTCACTGTTCAGTTAGATTCTTTTTCAGTAATAGATCAAACCTTGCTGTCGCCAGCTGAAGGGATGACAGACGGTATTCAGTTTTATAGTTGGTGCGATGCCGATAACTCGCATGTGATCTCTGTCTGTGGCCACGGCGAGGAAGTCGTCATCTCTTGCGTCAGCGGGCAAGAATTACTAGATGGACTGCCACCATCTCACTGTTCAGAAGAACCTCAAGAGCAACTTCGTTGGTTGCCCAATCTTAGTTAAGATCATTTTGTAATTATCAAAATTCCAAGTCGCCTCGAGAAAAGCATTAACAGAGATCATATCTCACCAGGAGAGATGCGGCTTAAATAACCTTCTCTTTCAATCCTTCATGACAGCTAGGCTCTTCACCTCGTCACGATCAAGTACTGGATCACTCATGATAGATTTTTCGTGCTCAGCAATGCATCGTGGGCACTTTTTGAAAAAAACTGATCCGAAACGAGTTATACCTGCTGGTAGTGGCCCGTAATTAGTAGCTATCTTGGCTATAGCTCCCCATGAAGGAAGAACCCATTCCACAGACTGTCCTTGAGCAGGTACATCCGCTGAACGTCGATAATCAAATCCACCCAAGAGCTCCGCAAGATCCCAATAAGCATAAAATAGATCCGAGGCCAAATCGCTCTTCGAATGGACTTCTTGTCGCAAGTCACCATCGTGTAAAATAGCGATAGTGGATCCCCGATCCTCCCCATGCACCAATGGTGGCATGGAAGAAAATTTCCGAGTATTATAGACATGTACCCAACCAGATACGGATTGCTCTGGAGCCATCGGGACAACATGTGCTGGTATGGAATCGAATCCTAAATAAAAAGCTGCTCGACACCTGTGGGCTCCATCAAGGATGATGTAAGGTGCCCCTTGGGCTACGTGGATGCTTTCTCGTAATGCTTCATGTTCTAGCAATTTTGTAAGACGCTTGAGACGCAAAGTCTCACATTCCTCATGCCATACGAGTTGGTTTAGCGGAAGATACGATGATAACTCACAGCTACTACTAATTTTCATCAATTTCATCAACTCTCAATGCACTATTAATGGCAACCTGGTCTTGAGATATCCGATCTATGACTCGGACCACTTTTTCATTGAGTAAGACAGTTTCTAGTATGTTTACTACGAATAAGGGAAAACTTTCTTCAATTTTACCTTAGGGAAAGATATCTCATAGTTCCGCATCACGACTATTGAAATTTGTAGATCGACCGACTTCTATAACCGATAAATTATGGGCGACTACAGCGATGTCTGTCGAGGCACCAACGATGATTCTCGACAGCCCTGGACCCGCACTATCTCTTTTTGGGATGGAACGCATCGCATTGGCAATGCCTAACAGATCATGCTCTTCCGATCCTTGTCCATACTTAACTGATGACCGCAGAAGCACAGATGCGGTAGGCATGGGCGGTGTCCGGATCATCCCCCCTTGGGAGCTAAGAGACCGTCGTTGATCACTACATCGAACAAGGCCTGCAGGATAGGTTTACAAAACCGATCCGCCGCTACCACCAGTTCTGACACAAGCTTACGTACCATTGTTGATGCCATATCGCTCCTTCGCAGAAGCGTTCCGGGGGCTCGCAGACGGCATTGGCACCTTGGCACCGATGTCCGTGAATCCACAACGGAACCTGAAACTGCCCCACACGGTCTGATGCTCCGACTTTCGTCAGCTTCCCCAGATCATCCGGGGCATCAATCCATTACCAGATTGACACTTAGCACTGTACCCTCACCAAGACCACACCAGCATCGAGGACGGTGGGAGAGAGGCGAACCCGCCACCACACGATGCACAAATACAAAAATACATAGGCATCATGATGCTCTTGGGCATCTCGCATACCCCCGTACGGTGCCCAAACTCAATCCCTACGCAAAGCTCGCAGGCCTAAGTCTGCCCATCAAAATCATGGCTTTCACCAAACATCGATTTCTACACCGACTAGCCGACCCCTATCGGCGACATTGCCATACTGCTGACCCGCCTGGTCCTCTAGCCACGACAACGCATCCCGGAACATCCGCACGTCTTCCAAAGCGAAACCGCAGTCGTAGCCGCCCTTATCCCCCAACCGCACCATCTGGAGCTCCCGACGGCCACCTTCATCGACTTCGATCCATAGTTTCGCGTGCATCCGCTGGCCTCGGCCTTCTGACAGGATCTCGGTGAGCAGATCGGAGGCTTGTCCTCGCGCATCCTCGTTGTCGCGAGGGAATTGGAGTGTGTGGGAAGAACGGTGGTGGGGCAGGTTTGTGACCTCGTGACGCAGCAGGTTGCGCTTGCGCATCTGCCGTTCGAGGCGCTCGGGCTGACTCGTTGACGGGGTTGTGCCGTGGCGGCGTTTCCTCGGCAGGGTTTCAATGTGTTTCTCGCCCAGCACCTCCTCGTCGGACTGTTGTGGTGCGCGGCTTCGTCTCGGGTGCAGGAGTTCGGCATCCGGTTCGGTGGGACGGTGAGATGGTTTTCCGCGCTTACCGCGTACCTTCGCGGTCCGGCCTTTGCGATCATGCCGACGCCGCGGCGGGGTAACCTCCTCGCCCCGCTCCAACTGTGTTAACGCCTCGACCAGGTTGGTGCCAGGCTTAAGCCCTTTTAGCACGAACCGCACCAGGCGGGGGTCTCGGCCGATTCGTCGGGCAATCTCGGCTTGGCTCCACCCTTCGGCTAACAGGGTGCGCACCAGGTCCTGAGCCCGATTGTCACGCTCAGTCACTGGTCGCCTCCTCGGGGAGTCCTACTTGCTCGGCCTGCTCTGATAGAGCAGCCCGCTCCGATCCGGTCTGAGGCGCTTCCAAAGGGCCCGGCAAGACACCTTTGACACGCAGCCGCCCGTCCTTGCCGTCATCGCCGCCCCCCTGGGCCACAGGGAGCGCCCAGGGGGGCACGTTGCTGGTGTAGATAGCGTCGCCGTGGATAGCCAGCAGGGTGCGGGAGTTCATGCGTAGTGCTCCTCCCTTGGTTGTGGCGTTTTTTCCGGTGGTGGGGTCGGCGATGGGTGTGTTGAGGGTGCGTACGCGGGACAGGGCCCAGATGCGGGCGGCGATTTCGGGGTGCCAGGTGTCGGGGTCGGGGCGGCGGCGGGCGGTTTGGTATTGGTAGGCGATGGTGTCACCGGTTTTGTTGCGGATGACGTCGAAGCCTTCGATGTCGGAGGGGATGTCGTCGGCGTCGTAGACGACGGTGGTGGTGACGGGGTTGGAGGCCGACATTTGGCCGATGGTCACGCGCAGCATGTTTTTCAACGCGGAGGTGAGGATTGTCGTGGCGGTGGGGTTTTTGTCTGCCCAGCGTTTCTCGGCGATGTCGATCATGTCTTGGATGGTTTTGACCCATCCTCGGATGGGATCGACTTTGGTCAGTTTGATCCCTTCGAGGAACTCGATGGGCTGGGTGATGGGCCCATTTGGTCCGGCTTCGGTGTCCCAGCCTTCGTCGATGGCTAGTTTCAGTTCGGCGGTATCGACCCATGTTTCGTGGGTGGTGCCGGGCACGTTGGGCCAAAACCATCCTGCTCGTCCTTTGGTGCGTTTGACCGGTAGTAGGCCGATGTCGTCCCACCAGGATGGCACGGTGAAGCGGATGTGGTAGCGGGCCGGGTGCCAGGGGTTGTTGGTGAACAGGTCGCGGGCTTCGGTGGCGCTGAGCAGAGTGGCGGGTGCGGCACCGATCTCTCCGGTCACTGATCCGGCATACATGAATCGGCCGTCGATGTACACGAAGTTAGGGATAGGGCCGGCAGGCACGGTGGGGCGCCAGCCCTTTTCGCGGTCCTCGGGGTTGCCGTCGTCGACGCATAGTTCGTAGCGGTGCTGAGGGGAGGTGTGTTGGATGAGTGCGCCCAGTTCGGGGTCCATCGGCTCCATGCGATAGGACTCGGGGGTCCGTAGCTTCCAGAGGTTGATTCCTTCTGCTCCGGGGCGGTCCATGAGGGCCCAGTCGCGGTCGATTCTGGTGGCGATGATGTGGGTTAATTCGCGCCATGCCCAGCGGGCCTGGATTGGGGTGAGGGTCTGGCCAGGGAACCATTCATCAGCGACCAGAATGTCGAGGTTGCGGTCGGTTTCTTTGTGGGTGAACCGGCCTCGGGCGGGCCGCCCGGACAGCATGAACAGGCCCCGCACGTGCCAGTCCTGGTTGAACTCGCGGGTGTGAGCGGGGGTGTCAGGCAGCAGCCAGGATTGAGGCTGGTCGGGGATGTTACCGCAGACGATCAGGCGTCGGGCGTTGTGGTGTAGCGCGGTTGTTAGCAGGTCTGACAGGGTTGCGTGCTTGGTGCGTCGTCCCCCCAGCACTGGCAGGATCTCGTTTCCGGCCGCGTCGACTCCCCGGGCGGTGTCGATGTCTAGCCACACTGTTTCGGGGTCGGGGGGCCGATGTGGGGCGGGACGGCGCTGCTCCTGGTCGTCTCTCATGGTTTCCTCCTTTGGGCCAGGGAGCGGCCGGCGTCGAGGGCGTTCATGCGCTCGCGTTGTTCTTCGCGTAGTTGGTAGACCCGGCCTCGTGACACTCCTGCTGCCTCGGCGATGGTGGTGGCCGGCAGGTGGCCGATGGCGGCAGCGTCGGCAAGGACGTCACGCCAGGCCAGGTCAATGGTTCCCAGCTGGGCTAGAGCTTCGTCGCGGCGGCGGGTGGCATCAGCCACTACGGAGGCCCACCCTGTGGGGTGGATGGTCTTGACGACGATTCGGTTGTGGCGGATGGGGCCCCATGCATCAGCGGGGACTTGCCAGCCGTGATTGGCGGCGGACTCGGTGATCTTGAGGCGTCGCTCAGGTGCGCGGGTGCGGGCAGTGACGTCGGTGTTCCAGGTCTGGACTGGTACCCACGTCCCTTCTCGGATGCGTTCGATGACGCACGTGGTGACCTCGTCGGTGACTGTGATGACCAGACGATAATCTTTCCCGTCTGGGGTGGTTCGGTAGCTGGGCATGTCACCCTCCCCTATCTGTCAAATGAGCTAGACACAGTGTCTATTTAATTTGACGCAAAGTCAAGTGTGCTAGACGCCTTTGTGTGGATCCGCCCGCCCAGACAGGCACTCACGTCTCATGACCCGCCGCGACGTCTTAACGAAACCAAACCGCTTATAGAACCGCTCCGCAGCGGGCCCGGAGGGCTTCAGTTCGAGGGTGAGACCGTGCTCGTCGGCCCATTGGCAGACTTGTGTGAGGATCTGTGAGCCGTGGCCTTGAGTGCGGGGGACGGCGTGGACGCACATGAGCATGGGGCCGTGGCGGCGCGCTGGCGGGGCCACGTAGGCTCCGCCATGCCAGTCCGGTGTGGTCTGCCAGCTTCGCCATGTCGCGGTACGCCAGTGGTGGGCTTCGAGGGCCACCATGATCACCGCGACGACGACGAGCGTTGCGGCCCCGATCATGGCCAGCTCACCCTGGCCAGGCCAGTTCCCGCAGATGATCCAGTCTCTTAACGCCCAGATGATCGCGGCTTCCACGCCTGCTGCGATCGGGATGAGCAAGGCAGAACGACGGTGTCCTGCCATGATCTCGGTGATCTCGCTGCGATGCCACGACAAGGAGAATTCCCACGACTCTTGAATCATGCTGATGTGTGAACGGCTTCTTCGGCTTCGCCCTGCCATAGTTTCTCCAAACGACGCTCAGCCAGCTCGTCGGGACACGGCGACAGCCTGCCGCACTCGGAGCAGACCCCGAAGTGGCGCGAGAGAGTGATGACCGGCTCGTCGGGAGCATGAACCGACTCGATGCCCGGGTGCTGCTCATCGGTGAGTCCCGAAGCGTGGCTGATCTCGATCAGACGGAGGTGGACCATGCCGTCGTAGCTGTCGGCTCTCTCGACATGGAACGGGTAGGAGCCGTCCGCGGTGTGGCCTGCAACCAGGTCCCCGATCTTCAACTGGCTGGCGGTCATGGTTCGCACCGGCGGCAGCGGGGTCCGGGTCGCGTTGATCCTCATGGTCTCTCCTTGCTTCTGCGCCTTCATAGATGAAGGTGCCACAGCCGGGGTTGATGTGCGGAACCACAGCCACTTTTTCAATAAATCCATCACCAATCCATCACCACGGTCTCACCCCTTCCCAAATGTGTAAACCATGATTTACACATTTGGGGCATGATCGAACCCACAACCATCTCCACCACGCCCCGCGTGGCCATCATCTCCCCCAGCGGGCCAGCACGGTTCTGGGGCGAGCCTCCCAGCATCGCACTGCGCCGACACGGCCGGTCCCCCATGAGGTCCCTTCCTTCCGGGGCCCTGCTGCTGGTGTGGGACGTCACCGTTTTGACCGGGCCCACTCTCGGCCACCGCGTGCGTCCTCTCAGTAAGGACGCCGAGCTGACTGCCCGGCGCTGGCTCGACCAGGTCGCCGACAACCCCGGCTTCCTCGACACCCTTATCGAGGCCGCCCGCATCACCAATGGATGGCATCACGCGACGCCTCCGCACATTCAGGCCCCTTACCGGACCCTTCATCAGTGAACGGAGGTACAACGACATGACCAGCGACATTGACATTGACCGGACCCACAAACCCGACGACCGCGCCGAGGCTCCTCTTTACCGGTCCTGGGCCAGGAGACTCGTGCACGTCTCCGGGATGCCCTGGCGTATCGTCGCCGCCCTGGCCGGGGTCTCCCCCACCTCCATGCACCGGCTTCTATTCGGCCGCAACGGTCGACCCGTGGAATGGATCGGCATCAATGATGCTCGCGCCCTGATGGATATCGGCATCGATGATCTCGCCTCAGCGTCCACCGACCGTATCCCGGCCCGCGAATCCCGCGAGCTGTTGGTAGCCCTGCACACCCTCGGCTGGACCGATGAGCATCTAAGCCGCTGGCTGACCAGTTCCGACCTCGACCTGGCCACCACCCCCAAGGCCCTCTACGTCACCCGGCTATCCGCCGCCCGCATCCAGGCCACCTACGACATGCTCATCAGCCAGCCCGTCCGCCGCTGCGGCCACCCCCGCACCCCGCC
>ENA-OOLG01000022-OOLG01000022.1-human-skin-metagenome-genome-assembly--contig:-NODE-22-length-19894-cov-4.856646_pt1 | contig 19894 bp, 14 predicted proteins | sample MGYA00248896_ERZ501030 | MGnify/ENA primary metagenome ERZ501030 (study PRJEB25958, sample SAMN03398599) | human skin metagenome | study: EMG produced TPA metagenomics assembly of the Human Skin...
ACAACGTCATGGTTTGCTGGGCCTTTACCCGCAGACGTCGAAATTGCGTACCTGGGAAATCGCCTCAGTGGAGTCGATGCTGCTCGAATCCACGCCCGAACTCGAGGACACCCTGCCTGAATGGTTACGTCAAGAAGCTGACCTACCGAGTTTATGGGAGGCTTACCACGCCATCCATCATCCGCATTCGGTGGCTGAGGCTGATCGCGGCGCCGAACGACTTATCTGGGAAGAGGCGATAGCCACCCAGGTGACGATGGCGGTGCGACGCCGCAGTGCAGAGCGTCATGATGCCCCGGTGTGTTCGCGTCGCGACGGCGGATTGCTGGCAGCCTTTGAGGACCGCCTGCCCTTTACCCCGACTGTCGGCCAGGACGAGGTGAGTCGGGTGATTGACGCCGACCTCTCGGCAGATCGTCCCATGCACCGATTATTGCAAGGAGAAGTTGGCTCGGGAAAAACCTTCGTTGCGCTGCGAGCGATGTTGCAGGTTGTTGACGCTGGGCACCAAGCTGTCCTGCTGGCGCCGACCGAAGTCCTTGCTCAGCAGCATTACCGAACCATTATCAATATGTTGGGCGACTTGGCGTCCGGCGGGGGATTGGATGCCCCGGAGATCTCCACGGGTGTGGCGCTACTGACCGGCTCGATGAAGGCTGCGGGCACCCGGGCGGCACTGGCTGATATTGCCTCAGGAGCCGCTGGAATTATCGTCGGCACCCATTCCCTGCTGTCGGGCCGAGTGATTTACAACGACATTGGATTAGTCGTCGTCGATGAGCAGCATCGCTTCGGCGTTGAGCAACGCAGTGTTCTCACTACTGGGGAGGGCGCACGCCCCCACGAACTTGTTCTCACCGCGACCCCGATTCCGCGAACGGTGGCGATGACGGTCTTCGGTGACCTCGAGGTCTCGAGCTTGAGAGAATTACCGACTGGACGTGCCGACGTTCAGACCACGGTCGTCGACCTGCCCGCCCATGGATCCTGGCTCACCCGCGCCTGGCAGCGGATCCGGGAGGAATGTGATGCCGGACATCAGGTGTTTGTGGTCTGCCCTCGCATCAATTCCGACGACGCTGACGACGTCGAAGGTGGGCGCCCTCCCGCAGCTGCCGTCGAAGAGCTCGCTCCTCAACTGGCGACGGGACCTCTCGCCGGATTAAGAGTTGAGGCCCTGCACTCCCGGCTAGATTCGTCCGAGAAAGACCTCGTTATGGACAGGTTTATCAAGGGTGAGTCGCAGGTGCTTATCTCCACAACGGTGATTGAGGTCGGCGTCGACGTCCCCAATGCCACCATGATGGTCATCATGGACGCCGACCGGTTTGGCGTCTCGCAGCTGCACCAGTTGCGCGGTCGGATCGGACGAGGTAACTTGCCGGGGCTCTGCCTGCTGGTGACGACGGCGCCGCCCGGATCGGTGGCGCGCGAGCGTTTGGACGCCGTGGCCGCGTCCCGTGATGGATTTGAACTAGCCGAACTTGACCTAGCTCAGCGTCATGAAGGCAATGTGCTGGGATCCTCTCAAGCCGGTTATTCGTCTCCGCTACGCCTGTTGCGGGTGCTCGACCACGCTGAGATTGTGACAGCATCGAAAGACCTGGCCGAACGGTGGGTGGCCGAAGCTCCCGATGATCCGAGACTCCTTGACGTCGTGACCGCCACCGAGATGCTCGCTGAGGGTAACCTCATGGAACAGGGTTGAGCCGGCCCCCGTTAAAGAAGACTGAGCCGACTCTCCGCGCCGTCGGCTATGAAGCTTCATGAAGGCCCGAACCGCGAGAGCGATCCGGGCCTACTGAACTAGTCTCAGTTACCTTTCGGCTCCGGCCCGAAGGCAAAGGTGCGTCCGGTGATCTGATCAGCCTCGACACGAACGTAATTGCGCTTAACAGTGGGAACCCAGGGGAGTAGCGGCATCTTGTCGCACAGGGCAAGCTCGGCGTCGTCAGTGATGATTTCGGCCTTGCCACGCAAAACGACCGACCAGCCGGCCTCCTCGGTCCAGCCGTCCGCCTCGAAGGCGACGCGGTTGTTCGTGACTATGTCCTCCAGTTTGCTACCAGCAGCAGTGCGGAAGACGATGCTCTGTCCGTCAACGACGTAGTTGACGGGGAATACCTCGGGCTGGTCATTGACACTGGTGGCCAGGCGACCGACCTCAGCGGTATCCAGGTAGCCCCAGCAGCTATCCTCCGGGACCTCGGTGATCGGGTTCTCCTCATTGATCATGGGCCTATTCTTCCGGAATGCGGCGCACTTCGGGAGTCGACTGGCACAAAGTTACCGAGGTTCTTCACCTCGGAATACCACATGACCCCTGCACGTGGCTGGAGAAATGGGAATCTGGTACCGCTAGCCTGGAGCAGTGAGCAGGATTATTGCGGGACGTGCCGGCGGGCAACGTCTGACTACCCCGCCGGGACGACTGACCCGTCCGACGACCGACCGGGTACGTGAGGGTGTGTTCTCCGCTTTGGCGGCATGGAACGGGACCGCTAATGAGGTTCCCGAGGTCCAATTGGCCGGTCAGGCATTCTGCGATCTGTTCGCTGGTTCAGGTGCCGTGGCCTTAGAGGCTGCCAGTAGGGGGGCCACAACGGTGGTTGCCGTCGACCGCGATCGCTGCGCCTGCAATGTCATGAAAGATAATTCTCGGACAACCCGGTTGAGGATCGAGGTGTCGTCCCAGACGGTGACGGCTTTCCTCGCCCAGAACCACCGCGTCTTTGACGTCGTTTGGTTCGATCCGCCCTACGACCTCGCCGCCGACGACATGGATAGCCTCATCTTGACAGCGTGCGACGGGGCCCTCGCCCACAACGGTCTGCTCGTAGTCGAGAGATCACGGAGAAGTCGGGATCCCCGTTTTCCGGATGGATACGAGTCGTGGAATTCTCGCTACGGTGAGACAGTTGTCTATTACGCCCAACGTACCGGTGAGCCGGAGGTAGATGCGGGCAGGGAGCAGCAGTGAAAGCAGTCTTCTCAGGGTCATTCGACCCCATCACCCTCGGTCACGTTGACATCGTGGCCCGAGCGGCCGAACTCGTCGACGAGGTCGTCGTCGGAGTGGCCATGAACTCCGCGAAGAACGGCATCTTCTCCATGGATGAGCGGGTGGCCTTCGTTAAGGATGCTGTCGCTGATATTCCCGGTGTCGAGGTGGCGCTCGTTGACGGACTGCTGGTCGACTTCTGCACCGAAATGGGAGCTGACGCGATCATCCGCGGGTTGCGATTTGGTGGCGACTTCGACTACGAACTCCAGATGGCTCACCTCAATAAGGCTATGAGCGGTATTGAAACGATTTTGCTCCCGGCCGGCCGTGAATTCGGCACGATCAGCTCCTCGATGATTCGCTCTGCTGCTTGTAACGGCGGAAATGTATCCGAATTTGTGCCGGAAATGGTTAATGCCGCGTTGCATGAAAAATTCCCGCATTAATGATTTCTTCAGGTATTGGAGAACCCTGCTCACACCATTCCGCTTTGGGGGTTATGGCAGAATTATCACCGTCCCAATTGCTCCACCCTCGACGGATTTTCGGAAAGCGTTGGCGACATCGGCTGCCGATCCCTTGGGAATAGGATCGCGGGAGAGGATTCCGCTCGTCAAGGTGAAGGATACCCGCTCGGAAATATGATTAATGCTTGTGCGCACGAGGTTTATTTGGGACAGTGCCTTGTTCGGCCGGGCATCGTTGAAATCGGCTAAGGTCAACTCCTCCAAGGGTGCGAAAGGCGTCGGGATGAATGGTCATGGACACGTCGTGTGAAATAGGGGGTGGTGGTAGGTGTCAGCGGTGAGACATCGCGTGATGCATGACATGAACCCATTGGTCAGGATGGTCCGGCGCTCCTGGTAACGCCAAGGGGTATTCCCAGACGTCGACACCGCCGAAATTTGGGTAGCGCTGGCACAGCGTGGAAATGGTGTCTGACACAGTGGCCATGTCGACGAAACCCTGTGCGGCGTCTGGACTGCCGGCCATCCCAGTGACGATCTTATTCACCGGGATGATGCTGTGCTCGACAATGGAGATGTAGTCGTCAGGGCTCGCAAGGGAGCCGAAACCTGAGTAGAACTGCGCGTTGTAGAAGTCGATGTCGTCCCCACGCAGCTGGTGGAGTTCTTGATAGTCAAAGCCAGACAGGTTGGCACCACCATGAAGGGCCGAGGCAACAGGAGCAAGAACGATCTCGAAGTCCTCGTCGAAGTCTGAGCGGAACCTTTCGATGAGGGTGCACACACCGGGCAAGGACATCTCTTGCTCGACGTCGATGTCGATGCCGTCGAAATGGCGTTGCGTTAGGAAATCTCGTAGCCCGGGGTAGTAGATCGACAATGATTCGCCGTCGAGTTTGCACATCGTGCCCGGGGCCCAGCCGCCGACCATGGCGAGGACGCGGACACCGCGCGATCTCACCGCATCGAGCTGGTCCCACAACTGGGTGTGGTAGTCGTCGTCAACCGGATGATCATTGAGAATGACGGTGCCGTCGTCGGCAATGTGCAAGGCCGCGACGATGAGGTGGGTGAGTGGGGCGCTCGCTCCCAGGGGGGACAGATCGACGAAGGTGTCGCCGTGCCCATGGGTCTGGTGGTAGGCCACGATCCGGTGATCGGTTGGCATCAGAACCTCTGGTTGTGGGGAGAGTGGGACGATGCCCGGGGCTCCGTAAGGCCCCAGGCATCATTCATGATTACATCAGTCGAAGTCGTTGACCGTGTGAATCATATTGTTGTAGCCACTGGCGCGCGGAAAGTAGTCGACGTCCTCCGCCTTCTTGAGGCCGCTCCACTTCTTGGTGGTGTACATGCCGCCAGTACCCGAGTTCTGCACCGGAATGTACGGGGCATCGTCGTAGACGGCCTGTTGCAGGATCTGGCGACGACGAGTGATCTCCTTGATGTCGTCCTGCGGCACTTTCGGGAGGTTCGCGATGGCTTCGTCGGCTTCCTTGGAGCACTTCCAGCGACCGTAGTTGCCGTCGGCCTTCTTGTCGCCAAGTTTGTAGTTCTTCGTCTGCATGTACATCGTGTAGGCGTTGAACGCGCCACCGGCGGCGTTGGTCGTCCACAGCGACATGTCATACTCGCCCATGGCCTGGGCGGGGTCGAAGACTTCCTTGGGCAGCGGGGTGAACTTGACGTTGATGCCCAGGTTGTCCTTCCACTGGGAGACGACGATCGGCATAGTGGCCATCTCGACCGGGTTGTCATTACGAATGGTCAGCTGGAGCGGGTATTCCTTGCCGTCCTTGCAGAGGTTGCCATTCTGAACGGTCCAGCCGGCATCCTTGAGGAACTTCTTGGCAGCCTCGACATCCGGAGCCATCGGCTTCTTGAACTCCGGCTTCAGCATGTTGGCGTAGATGACAGGATCCAGGCCGGTCACGCTGGGCACGGTGTATCCGACACCGCCAGCCTTGGCGACGACGCCCATGTCTACGCTAGCTCGCAGGGCCTTGCGAACGGCCACGTCGGAGGTCGGCAGGGAGTGGGTCGATAGGATGATTCCTCGGGTCGAACCGTCGGCGTAGTAGTTGTAGCCGTTGTGGTCCTTGTCCATCGGGAGGAAGCTGGTGATGACGCCAGGTTCGCCGCCCTCGGCCCAGTCGACCTTGCCCTGGGTGATCTGGGACTGAATGTTGCCAGCGGTTCCTGCCGGCACCAGCTTGATGGTCTTGACGCCCTTGGGCTTCTTGCCCCAGTAATCGTCACGAATGTCGATTTCAATGAGCTGGTCGGCGAAAGACTTCAGCTTTCCAGGACCGGTTCCAACCGGATTCTTGTCCACATAATTCTGGTGGTCAACCTTGCTGTAAATGTGCTCCGGGTAAATCGGGAAGTACAGCGAGAGCGGAATATCCTCAGTATACTGAGGCTCATTATAGGTAACCACAACGGTGTGCTTATCGGGGGTTTCAATCGGCTTAGCGAGCCACTTGAAATCCTTCTCGGTGGATTGTCCGGGTGGGCCGAAGATGAAGCCATAGGTGAAGGCAACGTCCTTCGAGGTGAACGGCTTTCCGTCATTCCAGGTGACGTCGTCGCGCAGCTTGTACGTTGCGACCTTGCCGCCGCTGGTGTATTTGACCTCCTTAGCGAGATTCGGCACCAGCTTCATGCCGTCCTTGGAGGAGATGCGGAACAAGGTCTCCCAGAACATGGCGTTGCCAGGAGCGGAATCACCACCGCCGAACACGTTGAAGTTGTGGGGGAAGACGTTCGAGGTCGAGACTGCGGCGCCGATGGTCAATACGCCGTCTTTGGCGATGGTGCCCTTCTTGCTTCTGCTGCCCTTGGCGTCAGTGTCACCACTGCCGCATGCGCTCAGCAGCGGAATGGTGAGGGCAACCGACCCTGCGGTGAAGAGCAAGGATCGCCGCGAAATTGGAAAACTAAGTGGTTTCGGGTCCATGTTAAAATACCCTCATTTGGGTATTAATGTGTCTTTTTGGAGACAAAATCAATGACTGCCTTCTATGGAGAGAACATACCAGAACGTATTGTCATACTCGATGGAATTCCCTCCGTTCTTCCGCCTCCCAGCATGTGACTTCCCGAGTGCCGTCCTCGCTGTGGAACTTAGGCAACTCCTCCTCGGTGCAACGGGGTTGTGCCAACGGACATAATGGTGCGAAACGACATCCTTTAACCCTCACGGAGTTATTCATGGGGGCGCCTTCGAGAATATCGATCGCGGTGCTGTTGGCCGATCCCTTGTACCGAGCCGGATCGGGCGCGGCGGACAAGAGGAGGCGGGTATAGGGGTGAATGGTGTCGCTGATGATCTGCTTAGTCGGGCCAGCTTCGACGATGCGACCGCCGTACATGACGTTGATGCGGTCACAGATGTAGCGCGACGGCGGTGTCATGTTGACCTTTGTTAAGACGTCGTCAATCCGCTGAGCAATTTCCTTGCGACGCATCTTCGGGTAGTGGATCTTGAAGACCCGGCCCAGGATTGTCGAGATCTTCTTCAGCCCGTTGAGGGATGCGAAAGGGTCCTGGTAGATGAGCTGGACATCTCGATAGTAGGCACGTTCGGCACGCTTGCCGTGCACGTGCACCAACTCGCCGTTACGGTAGAGCTCGCCGCTCGTGGGCTTGTAGATCAGGGCGAAAAGACGGGCGATCGACGTTTTGCCGGAACCCGACTCACCGACGAGGGCAGTGATCTCGCCGCGGTGAATGGTCAGGTTGACGCGGTCGAGGGCGTGGATCGTCACCTTGGATCCTGACGAATCCGTGCCGTCGAAATCCAGACTGACGTTGCGTGCCTCAAGGACCGCGGTGCGGTCGTCGACGTGGGCGCCGGTCATGCGATCGCCTCCTCATGATTCGTGGCCTGCTTCTGCTGGTCCGCCAGTTCTTGATCGGAAAGCTCTCCGTTTGACAGGTAGCAGGCAGACGCTCCCTCGTCGATGGTGCGAAGCTCGGGGATTCGTTGATGACAGATCGGCATGGCAAATTCGCACCGCGGAGCGAAGGCACAACCGGTTGGCAGGTCGAGAAGGTCAGGGGGAGAACCCTTGATGCCTTCGAGTCGACACAGTGGCTCGCTCAGCGGCGGGAAGGCCAGACGCAGACCGCGGGTGTACGGGTGACGGGCACTGGAGTGGAATCGTGCCGGGGTGCCAACCTCGACGATCTGTCCGGCGTACATGATCGCTATCTTGTCCGAGATCTCCATGAGGAGGGACAGGTCGTGGGTGACGAAGACGATCGAGAATCCGAGTCTCTTCTGGGCCGCTAGCACCTCCTGAAGGATCTGTCGCTGCATGACGACGTCGACGGCCGTGGTGGGCTCGTCCATGAGAACCAGATCCGGCTCGCACACCAAGGACAGCGCGATGAGGGCACGCTGCTGCATGCCACCTGAGAGCTGGAAGGGGAAAGACGAGAGTCGGTCTGCGGAGATCCCGACCGCCTCCAAGAGCTCGGCGGACTTGGTCAACGCATCCTTCTCTGCCAACGAGGGATCATGGGCGCGCTGGACGTCGATGAACTGCTCGGACAGTTTGAGGATGGGGTTGAGGCAGGCCATTGCCGACTGCATGACGACGGCGATCTTGGTCCATCGATACGGCTTGAGGTCCGCTTCGGACAGGGTCGCCAGGTCGGTGACGCTGCCGTTGCGATCATGGAAGAGGATCTGGCCAGCGCTCGTGGCGGCAGGCATCCGCTGCAGGCGTCCGAGTGCGTTGAGCAGGGTCGACTTTCCACACGCCGACTCACCGGCGACGCCAAGGATTTCGCCGCGTCGAAGGAGGAAGTTGACGTTGTCACAGGCGCGGATGTTTCCGGACTCGGTGACGTAATCGACGCACAGACCCTTGACCTCCAGCAGGACTTCGTTGTCGGTGGTCATGCCGTGCCTGGCTTGAGTGGAAGAACTCTGGGCGGTCATGCAGCGGTCTCCTCGGCATGGGTAGGGTGTTTGGCTGCGGCCAGCTTCTTGGCCTTCTCGAACTTGCGCATGAGGTTCATACGCTTGGTCGACAGCGTCGGGTTGGTAACCTCGTCGAGACCGAAGTTGATCATGGTGGTTGCGAAACCGATAAGGGCGAGTGCGAGACCCGGAGGAATGAACCACCACCACAGACCGCGGAACAGCGCGTTCTGCGTCATGGCCCAGTTGATCATGAGGCCCCAGGACGGCATGGACGGGTCACCGATACCGAGGAAGGCTAGGGACGCCTGCATGTTGACGCCGGCGGCGATGAGTCGCAGGAACATCGGGGAGATGAGGCCGAGCAGGTGCGGCATGACCTCTGAGAGCACGATGTGGGACTGCGATTCACCGATGGTCCGCAGGGCCGTGGTGAAATCGCGTCCTCGCAGGGACATTGCCTGGGCGCGGATCTGACGGGCACCGCCGGACCATTCGAAGCAGCCAATGACGAGGGACACCAGCAGCCAGCCCGCGTTCTGCATGACACCGGCGATCATGAACAGGATGGCGAAGGTCGGGATGTTGGCGAAGACCAGGATGAATCCATCGAGGAAGCGGTCAATCCAGCCGCCGGAGAATCCGGCCCAGGTCCCGATGACGACGGTCAGGACCGTTCCGATGACGGCGGAGGCTAGACCGACGACCACCGAGTTTCGGGTGCCGTACAGCATCCATGCCAGGACGTCCTGTCCGGCGCTGGTGGTGCCCAGCCAGTGTTTGCCTCCGGGGGCTGTACCGCCCAGAGTCATGTAGTCGACCTGGTAAGGGCTGGTATGCAGCACATGGGTGCAGAAGGGCTGCCCGAGGATGGCGACCAGGATGAAGAAGAGCATGATCGCGAGACCGACCTGCACCTTCCCGACTCCGAGGAACCTTTTGACCATTATCAGGCCTCCTCTCGAGTCCGTGGATCGAGGATGACGTAGACCGAGTCCGCGATGAAGTTGAACAGCAGGCTCATGAAGATGATCATCAGCATGATTCCCTGCATGACCGGGTAGTCACGATGGCCCTGAGCGCCCGAGAGGAGGGAGCCGATACCGGGATAGATGAACACCGCCTCGGCCAGAATGACGGCCGTCAAGGAGCCACCGATGCTCTGAGCGAGTCCGGTGAAGTTGGGAAGGATGGCGTTACGCGCGGCGTAGCGATTGCGAATGCGCGAGGACGACAGACCCTTGGCGCGGGCGAGCTGGACATAATCCGTCGTTGACGGTGGTGATCATCATGTTGCGCATGCTGAACAGCCAGCCTGCGAACCCGACGATGACAAGGGTGAAGAACGGAAGTACCGAGTGCATGAGCACCGATGCGATGAAGTGGCCGTTGGTCAGGCTCATTAGGCGCCCTGGTTGGGGAACCAGCCGTTCTTGTAGGCGAAGTACCATACGATGAGCAGGCCGAGCCAGAAGGCTGGGATCGAGCTGAAGAACATCGATAAGGGGGGTGACGATCGAGTCGAGCTTGCGTCCGGGCTTCCACCCCAGTCGGACACCCAACCAGGTTCCAACGATCCAACCGAGGATCGTCGAGGCGATGGCCAGGTACAAGGTCCATGGTAGAGCCTGGTTGATGAGGGTCGTGACGTTGACGGGGTAGTACTCGATGGACTTTCCGAGGTCTCCGTGGGCCAACTGAACGAGGTAGTCCCAGAACTGGAGGAGAACCGAGCGATCGGGATCACCGTAGCGCGCCTTGATGAGGCGCATCTGGTAGCCCGATGGCGGGGCGCCGGTCTTGGCCACGATGTCCTTGATGAGCTGGGTGGCGGGATCGCCCGGCATGAAGCGCGGCAGGATAAAATTCAGCAACACTGACACGACGGCGACTATCAGGTACGTGCCCAGCCGCTTGAGAAGGAACGCTCCGCCGCCACGACGATGTGGACGCCGCGAGCGCCCCGAGGTCTGGGGTTGCGCATGCGACGGGTCCACAGCGGGGTCAGCCGTGGTCGGGAGCTCCTGAGCGGTAGGCTCAGGGTGACCTGGACTGGTCATATAGTGTAATCACCCCTTCGTGAATCAGGTCATGGACGGTCGACTTCGTCGTCAACTGAAACGGTTTACCTGCCGTTAGGAAGATACACCGGATTACGAACGGGTACAACACGATTGACGTATCAATTTCTCGACAATGACGTGGAGGTTGTCCGCATGACGACGATGTCTGCGGGAACTAGTTGGTTTCCTGTGAATGCTGCACGATACGACGACAGTTTCCGTGGCTTCATGCTCGATGTCAGCCGTGATCGTGTGCCGACGCGTTCCACTCTTGATTTCCTGACGCGCGTCATGGCGCGGTGTGGTCTCAATCACCTTGAGCTCTATGGTGAAGCGGGATTTGCCTACCGCGGTGAGGAGGAGGTGTGGGCCGACCGCAGCCCCGTGACGGCGGAGGACATGAGGTGGCTCGATGGTCTGTGTCGCGGACGAGGCATCGAGCTCGGGGCCAACCAGAACTGTCTGGGTCACATGGAACCGTGGTTGGAAACCGAGTCCCATCACCATCGGTGTGAGAATCCCGACGGCGTCGACCTCCCCTGGGGCGTTCATGCCAGGGCAAGCACCTTGGCTCCAGTGCCGGAGAATCTTGACTTCGTTCAGAGGTTGTTGGGCGAACTGACGGAGACTGTCTCGTCGAAGTTTCTCAACGTAGGTCTGGACGAGCCGTGGGAGCTGGGCACCGGTGTCAGTGCTGATCGGTGCCGAGATGAGGGCAAGGGGGTTGTGTACGCGAAATGGGCGCGCGACGTCGTCACCCCATGGCTCGACAGGGGCTGGCGGGTTGCCATGTGGGCTGACATCGTCAATTCCCATCCTGAAGCACTCGACATCATTCCCGATGAGGTCCTGCTCATCCCGTGGACTTATGAGTCCCCCGCGATGGAAGCCAAGTTCGCTGACACGGAAGGTTACGAGATTCGTTCTGATGCCGGATTCGCGTCCACCGCCCGTCTCGTTGCCAATGCTGGTCGGCCGTTCGTGAATGCTCCCGGAACTGGAGCGTGGAACACTTTCACCGGACGTCTGAGCAACGCCGTCGGCAATATCGTCGACGCCGTCATCACCGATCACTCCCTGGGTGGCAAGGGGGTCTTGCTCACGGGTTGGGGAGACAGCGGACATCATGCGGGACTCGTCTTCTCTCTCGTTCCTCTTGTCGTCACTGGCGTCGCGATGGCGGATCCGGAGCATGCCGAAGGGCTGAACTCGGCTAAATCCCTTGTCAACGCGGTGTCGCAGGCGCTGTTCGACGTCGATGATCACCCTGGTGCGCACCTGCTCGTCGGAGCAGGTCTGCTGGAGGACAAGCTCGGTGTCATACGACGTAACCATTCACTGCCGGCTCGGTGCCTGCTGGAAGGGGACCCAGGCGATGACCTGGGAGCTGACGGGATCGCTGCCACCCGTGCAGAAATTGCTCGACTCCACGACCGCGCGAACGAGACTGAGGCTGCCCTCGGTGGCGGCCCGATCGGGTGGGTGGAAGACGTGCGTATCGGTCTGGACCTTGTCTGCCACAGCCTCGACGTCCTGACCGGGGGAGAACTGACGGTGTCCCCGGCTCTCCTGGATCGTTTTGCCACTGCGTGGTTACGAACCAGCCGACCCAGAGGCCTGGCACGATCCATGGCCAGGCTCCCGGGAGGGGCTGATTATGAGGAGGTTGCAGCCAAGCCGGTCAGTGGGCTCGAGCACTGGCGAGGGCTTCTCGGTCTGTGAGCCCAGGGGTGGGACGAAGCGCGAGCCTGGGCGCTCGGCCGGTTTGTTCCGCCTGGTCAACCCATTGAGCGAAGAGATCACCCATCGGGGAGCACACTGAGCGCCCCGCTCCGGTATCCCAGTTGGCGCTGAACTCGAGTGGTTCGTCGAGTTGGTGCTGGGGTTGGGCGTTGTGCAGATCGGGCAGCATGTCCGACAGGGCCAGAGCTTCCGGCTTTGGCTTGCCGTCGTTGGTAAAGAGGCCTAACGAATACTCCAGTTCTGGAAAATCGAGTAAGTCACGGGAGACGTCGTGGGAGCACCACCAGGTGATGGCTTCCAAGCCTGGCGTTGAGGTTAGTGACGCCATCGTTGTCGTCATAAAGGCGGCCGAGCTGGAGTCGGGCACATGGGTTCGAGGTGCTCCTACCTCCTGCAGCCAGAGTGGACGCTCGGGATCATGGCTCCAGGCCCGCGCTAGTTCGAGCAGATAGCGCGGGAACCACGTCAGGGCGGGATGTCCCTCTCCGAACCGCGGCCCGACCTGCGCGAACACCCAAGAATGGACGGTCGTAGCAGATCCCTGAGTCACGGCGTGACGCGGGGTGAACGGATGGTCGTCGACGAACCAGAGGTCGTCGTCGAATCCGAACCAGAACCGTCCGTCTGGCCACTGGTCCCGCATGGTCCCGAGCATCGTTTCCAACCACGTCTGGGCGTCATCGACGGTGCACTCGCTGCGCGTCGGATGATGATGGCCCGGGGCCAGAGCTGCGTACTGCGGGAACTCGTTGCCCACCGTCATGCCGGTGGCGTTCGGCTCCTCCCGCAGGCGAGTTGCCAGTTGGCTGATGAGGTCGGTCTGGCCAGCCTTGACGAGCGGATCGGTGAAGAGATTTGACGTGTGCCATGTGATCACCCAGGAGGGCAGAAAGTCGTAACTCGACAGATGTCCATTGAGGGCATCGACGGTAACCTCAAGGTCGAATTCGCCGGCCGCGCGTACGACGGAGACGACGTCATCGAGGGCCCGTGGGCGGACCAGACCGCGGTTAGGCTGTAACAACGGCCAGAGCGGAAATAGGCGCACATGATCGAGGCCGAGCTGGGCGATGCCTTCAAAGTCACGGCGGGTGGCGTCGATATCGAGGTCAAGCCAGCTGTGAAACCACCCTTGGGACGGGGTGTAATTGGCGCCAATCTTCATCGGTTGCGTCCCAACCTGAGGGTCGCGACCTGGAAGGGGCGCATGGACAAACCGATGGTGCCGTCAGCAAGGTCAGCGGTGACGACCGACGGCGCTACCTGGGCGTGCGGGTTGCCGTCGAGGGGGTCCTCGAGCAGGTCGACTTCGACGGCCGAGGTGGCCTCAAACCCCAGAGTCATCGTGGTGTGAACGTGACGTCCGTAGGGCTCGTACAGCCGGACGATGACGTCACCAGAGCCGTCTTCGGCCAGTTTGACGGCTTCGACTGCAACCCCCTCAACACTCACCAACGGCTCGACCGGAGAACCCTGACGACGACGTACACACAGGTTGGCGGCGTACCCGTCGCGAATAGCGTCGGCCAGATCTGCGCCGACATGCAGAGTGTGGAAGAAATCGTGCTCACCCTCGTCAGCACGAGGATCGGGGAAGCGGGCCCCTTTAAGGAGAGATGCGCGAGCAACCGACCAGGTGCCGCCGTTGTCTTTGGGGTGACGAGACACATTCCATCCGTAGGTGCCAGAGTTGGCGATGGCAACACCGAAACCGGGTTCGGACACGTAAACCCACCGATGAGCATTGACTTCGAACCGGAAAGCATCCCACGACGTATTGGTGTGGGTGGGGCGAGTGATGTGGCCCATCTCGATCTCATAATCGGCATGATCCGTGTGGACGTCCACCGGCCAGGCCAGTTTCAAGAGGCTGTCCTGCTCATGCCAGTCGACATGGGTGTGCACCTTGACACGCGGATCTCCCGGATTGACAGTCAGAGACTGGGTTGCGCTGGAGTGGCCAAAAGTCCTCGTGACGCTGATGGTCACTGACCCGTCCTTGCGGCTCATGGTGGCTTGGCCGTCGTCGAGGTCGGTGACGGTGTTGGCGTAGAAGGGGTCGATGTCCCAGGCATCCCACATGTTCGGGAAGTCTGGGTGTATTTGGAGTAGGTTGCCGCGCTGACCCGCAGGAATGGCGTCTCGGCCACTGGCGGTGTCGACGAGGTGCGTGATGAGTCCGTGCGCGTCAACAGTCATGCGTAGCAGACCGTTATCAACGATGAAGTCTTCCTCGTTTTCTTCGGCGTGGACGCCCTCCGTGATGGACGGAGCTTTGCTGCCGCCCATGGCGACCGTGGAGGCCCATGGGCGGGCCATGGGTGCGGAGTCAAAGACGATCTCTTCGTCCCCCTCCCCAGCCAGTAGCTCTTGGGCGTGGTGAATGAGTTCGGTTAATTCGTCGGAGATACGACGGTGATCGGCGACGACCTCGCGGTACACCCACGCGATGGCTGACCCGGGCAAGATGTCGTGGAACTGATACAGGCAGATCGTCCGCCAGATCTCGGCCAGGCGCTCCCCGGGATAATCCATGAGCTCGCGTACGGCTGCAGTGGCGCACCACAGCTCGGCGTCACGCAACAGGTGTTCGTTGCGACGGTTCCCCTTTTTGACCTCGTATTGGCTGGTGAAGGTGCCACGGTGCAGCTCGAGGTAGAGCTCTCCGACCCATGTTCCGGGGTCTTCATGCTCGGACTCCGCCCGAGAGAAGAAGGTGGCCGGAGGCTCGATAGCTAGCTTGGGGGATCCGTCAAGATCAGCAACTCGGCGGGCTTGGGCGAGCATTTCGCGAGTGGGGCCGCCACCGCCGTCACCGTAGCCAAAGGGCACCAAGGAGGAATTGGAGCGACCTTTGTCCTGGAAATTGGCTCGGGCATGCTCGAGATCGTGAGCCGACAAGTCGGAGCCATAGGTATCGGCTGGCGGGAAGTGAGTGAAGATGCGGGTCCCGTCGATTCCTTCCCACCAGAACGAATGGTGAGGGAACTTATCGACCTGGTTCCAAGAAATCTTTTGGGTTAAAAACCAGTGGGCACCGGCCAATTTGGCGAGCTGGGGTAATGCGCCGGAGTAGCCAAAAGAGTCGGGCAACCACACTTCGGGACAATGGTGGCCGAATTTCGCCATGAAATAGCGCTGTCCGTACAACAGCTGCCGGCACATCGACTCACCCCCGGGAAGGTTGGCATCGGACTCCACCCACATACCGCCGACCGGGATGATGCGACCATCCTTGACAGCCTTCTGCAACCTGGCGAAGAGATCAGGATGATCCTCTTCGAGCCAGGCCGAATGCTGAGCGGCTGGGAAGGCAAAGATGTGGGCCGGGTCGGTGTCGATGAGGTTGAGCTGATTGGAGATTGTTCGAGCGACCTTGCGTCGGGTTTCGCGCAGTGGCCACAGCCAGGCGGAGTCAATGTGGGCGTGGCCGATGGCAGTCATCGTCTGGGCCGAGTCATGCGCGGGGCGGGTCAAGGCAGGGGCTAACTCGCTGCGAGCTGCTGATGCAGAAGAGACGACGTCGAATAGGTCAAGGCGATCCATAGCGCGGTCCAGGGCGCGACGAACGTCCCAGCGACGCTCGGAGTCCTCCGGCAACTGGGCGGCCAAACCAGACAAGGTGACAATGTCGGCAATGAGTTCGCGTACCTCGTCATTGACGACGACGAGGTCGGCTCGCTTGAGCGAGTAATAGGTGTCGGTAGAGGCGGTGAGCTTGTCACCGTCCTCGGTAGGTTGGAAGGGCGGCTGGGCTAGCAAGATGGGGTTCGAGGCGGCTTCGACGTAGACGTCAATGTGACCTTCAGTGTCAGTCTCGACAGGAATCCAGGTATTGCGCGGGTTGAGGGCCTTGATGATGGATCCGTCCGGACGCACGACTAGCCCCTCGGACTGGAATCCGGGGGAGTCCCAGACTCCACCGAGGTCGACGATCATCTCAAGGTGGTCGTCGCGGTGCTCTGGCGGTACAGTCGCGGTGAGGTGAAACCACGTTGTTCCCCATGGCGGTCCCCATGTGTCGCCTATCCGGAAGGGCTCATATGCCAGGGCTAGGCCCGCACTGATCGAGATGGGTTCACCCTGGCCGACGACCCCGGGCCGGCTGTTCAACCCCTCGACGGTGTCGGTGACGGGGGCCCACTCGACGTTTAGGTGGCACACCGTGGTGGTCTCGGCGGGGCGAATCTTCTCAGCGAGATGGCGATGCACCCTGTCGTCAAGAATGGGGGCGTGATCATGCATTGGAGTCCCTGGCGGTTGCGACATTGACAACGGATAGTTTCAGTGTGAAGTGTAGTGACTAATACGGTTTAGTCAACCTGTTGAGTTAGGAATTGACCACACGATCTCCAAGAGCGCATTTCGGAGCGACTCGGGGCCCCTCGTCGAGGAGGATCGTGGTGTGGTCTAGGGGCGATCGTCGTGGACCGGGCTAGCAAGCCAGTGGCGATCAGGGTAATAACCACCATCCGTGATGGGTCGTCGCCCCGCCATACTGCGTAGTAGTTACAGACGCTCGTGATCGAGGCATACCGACTTTCGGGTGATAATGAACCACCATCGTCATGAAGCTCATATGTATGGGTTGCGGATAATGACACGTCGGCTAGTCCGCTTGATAGTGCTCATGACCTGGTGTGCCATCCGGTCGGCAACGACTTGGCTTGGGCGAACCTCGAAGGCTCGTCTGGGGCATGACATCTCCCAGCATAGGGAACTAGTGACGGATATGGAATTGGCAAGACCAATTCGACAGGGTGCTGAAGCGTTTTACCTATCGCTGCAGATAGCCTTAAAATGATGCCGCGCGGGGTCGAGGCAATGAGCCTCGGGCGATGACGCCCCTAGGCCCCCGACAGGGCATTCATGCTTCGAGAAGGACCGTGACTTCATGGACAGGACGACGATCAAGGACATCGCCAGGCTTGCCGGTGTGTCCCCCGGCGCAGTCTCCTTCGCCCTTAATGACAAGCCGGGCGTCTCCGATTCCACGAGAGCCCGGGTTAAGGCAGTGGCCAAGGACCTGGGGTGGCGTCCCAATGTGGCTGCGAGAGCGCTATCGGCCAATCGGGCTGGAGCCGTCGGGCTCGTCATCGCGCGCGACGATCGCAGTTTTGCTGGTGAAGGCTTCTTCCTCCACCTTATTGCCGGCATGGAGGAGATCCTCACTCCCGCACGTACTGCCTTGGTGTTGCAGTTGGTCGCATCACGTGAGGAGGAATGCGAGGTCCATCGTCAATGGTGGGCGCAGCGACGGGTTGACGGTGTGGTCCTAGTCGATCCGGCCCGCAATGATCCACGGTGGCCGCTCATGGCAGACATCAAGATGCCGTGCACGGTTGTTGGCGCTATGAGTGACACACCGTTGCCTGGTGTCCATATCGATGACGCAGCTGCTGCCGGAAACATCGTTACTCACTTGATTAATCAAGGTCATCGTCGTATTGCCCACATCGGTGGCGACCCCACTCTCGAACACAGCATGGTGCGGCGACGAGCCTTTGCTCAGGAAGCCGAGAGGTTAGGAGCTGTTGTTATCGAGGCAGCAGCAACGGATTATTCGGAACAGTCCGGGCTGCGAGAGACCAGCGCGTTGCTGAAGATCGGGGATCGTCCTACCGCGATCGTCTATGACAATGAGGTGCTGACGCTGGGCGGTTTGGCTGCCGTTGCCGAGCACCGGTTACAGGTTCCCACTGACATTTCGGTGGTGTCGTTTGAGGACTCACCAGCATGTCGGGTGATGTCGCCAGGAATTACCGCTTTGCGACGAGATCCGTCGGTTCTGGGCCGGGATGCTATCACCATGCTGATGGGAATCCTTGGCGGTGACGACGTCGAGGATGTCACCGAGCAACCTCCTGAACTCATCGTGAGAGGATCCACTGGTCAGGCCCAGTAAGGGGCGACGCGGCGGTGGTGTCAACCCTTGACCCCGCCACTCTCAACACCGCGGAAGAACACCTTCTGCATCGACGCGAAGATGATAATGATCGGGATAAGGGCGATCACCGTACCGGCTGCGACCTCACGTGGATCGGTGGACATCGTCGAGCTGAGGTACTGCATGCCAACTGTCAGCGTGTACTTGTCTGGATCGTTGAGGACAACCAGTGGCCACAGAAAGTCGTCCCAGGCCCCGATGAACGAGAACACCGCGACCACGGAGGCCATGCCCTTGATGTTGGGCCATACGATGTGGCGAATCTTCGACCACGTGTTCGCGCCGTCAACGGTTGCCGCATCTAAAACCGATGGAGGGACGGCTCGACAGGCGGTCGCCATGAGCAGAACGTTGATGGCACCGACGACGCCCGGAATGGCCACGCCGGTTAGCGTATTCGCAAGGCCCATACCCTTGATGACGAGGTACTGGCTGGTCAGTGTCACTTCACCCGGCAGCAGGAGAACCGACAGCAGGATACCCATCACGACCTTCTTACCGCGGAACTTCATGCAGGTCAGTGCATAACCGGCCAGCGACGCTAGCACGACATTACCGACGACGCAGACTGCGGCGACGATCACGGAATGCCAGGCGTACCGGAGAATTGGCACCACATGGGCAACGCGTCGGTATGCGTCAATAGTGAATTCCTGGGGGATGAGGTGGGGCGGAAAGGAGTAGATGTTCTCATTGACACTCTTGAGGGAGGTCGAGAGCTGCCACAGGAATGGTCCGATCGAGATGATGACGACGAAGATCAGGAGAAGGTAACGCCCGATGAGCCCGGCGAGGGTGGGACGGGTTGGGTCGAAGGCGTGTCGGCTACGCCACGGCTTCTGCTTGGCTGGACGGGTTGCCTGTGCAGTGCTCATGCCATCGTCTCCTTGGTGGCGCTTTGGATAGCGGCGGCGCGGCGAGCGCGACCTTCTCCTCGTCTGGTCCGACGTCCTGATCGGAGGTCCTTGTTGTTGGCCCAACCAATGACCGTCAATGGAATGAGGGTGAGGAAGAACAACACGACTGATAGGGCTGAGGCGTATCCGAGCTGTCCGGACAGTCCGGTTCCGACTTGCTTAATGACCATGACCAGACTGGAGTCCTCACCGCCTGGGCCACCCGTGCCGTTGGTGAGGACGTACAGCTCGGAGAAAATCCTCATGCCGGACACCGCGATGAGGGCAATGATGAGGACCATTGCGGGGCGGATACCGGGAATGGTGACGTTGCGGAATCTCTGGAAGGTGCCCGCACCGTCGAGGGCAGCTGCTTCGTGGAGATCATGGTCAACGTTTCCCAGCGCCGCGAGGTAGACGATCATGTAGTAACCGAGGCCTTTCCAAACCGTCAGGAGGATCGCGCAGCCGAGCAGCTTCCAGCGATCGACGAGGAAAGGGATGGGGCTGCTGGTAGCGCCCATCCATTGCAGGGACTGGTTAATAAGGCCGCGAGAATCGAACATCCAGCTCCAGATGAGGGCGACTACGACGACCGATGCGATGACGGGGAAATACGCCACCGTGCGGAAGAACGAGATGCCCGGAATCTTCTTCTCGACCAGGAGGGCCAGCAGCAATGGCAGGATCGTCAACAGCGGGATGCAGATGATGACATAGATGAATGTCGTCACCATGGCATTCCAGAACATGTCGTCGTGCCACAGTTCGGCGTAGTTCGCGAAACCGATGAACTCCCCGCCGACGAGGGGCCGGGTGTTCGTAAAGGACAAAATGATCG
>ENA-OOLG01000025-OOLG01000025.1-human-skin-metagenome-genome-assembly--contig:-NODE-25-length-18843-cov-4.715829_pt1 | contig 18843 bp, 9 predicted proteins | sample MGYA00248896_ERZ501030 | MGnify/ENA primary metagenome ERZ501030 (study PRJEB25958, sample SAMN03398599) | human skin metagenome | study: EMG produced TPA metagenomics assembly of the Human Skin...
TTGAGGTGGGCGAGACGCTGAGCCTGGTCGTTGGCCAAGGCATTCATAGGGTAGAGGATGAGCCCTTTAACGCCGGTGACTCCGTTGCGGCGGGCTCGGATAACGTGGTCGAGGACCGGCAGCAGGAAGGCTTCGGTTTTGCCTGAACCGGTGCCGGTGGTGACGAGAGTCGGTCGCGGGCGTCCTAGCGCGGAGTTGAGGCGGGTGAAGGCTCTGGCCTGGTGTCCGTACGGGGTGAAGTTTTCGGGCATCCACTCGAGTTCGTCGGCGGAGTACCTTGGGGCCGGTGCGAAGGGCATCCGGGTACGCAGGTAAGGCCCTTTAAAGATGCCCTCATCAGGGTCGCGCAAGAACTCATCGAGGGCGCGTTGGGCATCGGCGTCGGACAGGGCAAAGGTTGTCGTGAGGTAGTCCAGTAGGGCGTTCTGGAGCTTGGCCGCCTGCTTCGGGGGGACGAGTTCACTCATGAATCGGTTCCTCGGGTCTCCAGTCGACGCTCGAACTCAACGTAGGCGATGTGCATATCGAGTTCGCGGTCATAGGTGTGGAAGGGTAGGTCGTAGCGGTAGGTGGTGGCAGTGCGCTCGGCCTCGGTGATGGCCTCGCCTTTTTTCCGCCGCACCTTGAGCACCTGGTTCGGGACGAGGCGCCCGTGGGCGTCGTAGAAGTACTGGTCATGGTCGTAGCCGTACAGGACTGCGAACTGGGTGCGGTACACGGTGCACAACTGGTCGGCGGTGATGCCAAGCATGAGAGCCACGAGGGCGTCGATCTCGACGAGGGCCTGACGCCGGTCGACAGCCCTACGCAGCGGGGTCTGCGACGTCCATGTGGGGCCGACATCCCCCAAGGGAGTCGTGGCACGGTCGGGGATGGTCCATGAGTCCGACGTGAAGCTGGGGTCGAAGCACTCGGCCCACAAATCGGCGTAGGCGTCGGTAAGGCAGTTGAGGCGGAGGGTGCGCAGGAGAAGTGCTGGCAGCAGTGGATGGCGTTGGCAAGGTGCAGGAAGCCGGTCGAACACAGCTTGGTAGATGCCGCTCTTGGGGGCGGCACGAGCAGAGAAGTCGAGGAGAAGACTTGATGCGAACCCTGCGCAAGCGGTGAGAATCCGATTGTCAGCACCTCCCACGCAGAACACTCCATTAGGGTGTGCTGTGCCAGGCGGAATGATGGCTGGGATGAGGGTGCGCTCACCAGTGTTGGCTGCCATCGCGCGCCACGCCAGACGGTAGTGGTCACGGGCCGGGTCGCCGTCCCAATGGGTGTAGTCGGCGTCATACCAGGCACGGTCTCCCGCCGGTTTGTACGAGGTGACAGGAATGGCGTCGGGAGGAAGCGTCTCCAGGTCGACCACAGACCAGTCCTGGTTGTGCTTCATGGTCGGGTTTGGCGACTTGTAGAAGGGCGTCGCCACGTGAAGGTGCGGGCCTTGGAGGATGACGTCGTTCCAGGAATCGGGGGTTCCCCACTGCTGGATGAAGTAGCCCTTGGTGCGGTCGTTCTTTTCGTGCCATCCGGGAGAGAACCGGAGGCTGAGGGACCCAAGCCGGGGTGCTTTGGACAATTGTTGGAGGGTCTCCGCCACGTCCCGGTTGACCGTGTAGAGCATCCGCGTCCGCCGCGGCGCCTCAAGGTTGGGATCGAGGATGTCTCGCCACGTCGCGAGGGTCTCGTCGGTGACCGTCTCGATGCGCTGTGCGTGCGGACGCTGATCCCAGTGCCCGTCGACCTTGAATCCGGGTGCCCCACCCGACCCGTCGTGGCGCAGCGAGCCCACGACCGTGTCGGGATGGTAGAGGGCGCTTGCCTGAAGGAAGTGCGGTTGCGCGGGCGAGCCGTAGACGTGGACCCCGTAGGTGACCAGATCATGCACCTCGTCGAAGAGCTTGAGTTCATTGACGAACTGCCAGTGCCGACGCAGCCGCGGGTAGGTCTCTTCGCGCAGGTGCCCGGCCTTCTCGTCGGTGAAGTGGGTCTCGGGGTGTACGAGCCCGATGGTGCCCCGTGAAGATGTGTGCGCCCATGTCTGGCACATGAAGCACCGGTAGAGGTCGGGTTGCAGGCCCTGGAGCATGGGATAGTTCGTGGCGTGCCCGACGAATGAGCCTGTCCCGGATACATCGGTGATACCTCGGCACACCGAGTCGGCGAGACCGGGCAGGGCGAGGGTGACCGTGCGGCGCTGTTCGCGAACGTCCTCGGGAGTCTTCCCTGCTAACTGCCACCACGGATCGCCCTCGGCGAGTAGGGCATCCATGTCGAGGATGGACCGCACCCACGGCGGATTCCCGACCTGCAGGTCGAAGCCGCCCCGGGCGAAGACCGGTGCAAAGTCGAGTTGCCAGTGGAAAAACCCCTGCTCCCGGGCGACCTGGCGGCACACTTGCAGCCACGGGTGCTTGTCGAGGGTCTGCGCGACGGTCGCGGCGCCGGCACTGGCGAGGGCTAGGTCCTCCTGGGCGGCCAGCGCCTCCCAGATCTGGGCGGAGCCGAGCATGGGGGCGTCGCGGCGTCGATCGGCCCGGCTAAGACGCCCGCCCAGCAGCATTGTGCAGGCGTCGATCCACTCGGCCCAGCTCGGCGGGGCCACCTGGGTGGTCAGTGGCCAGAACCATAGGGCGCACCAGGCGTCCATGACGAGCCGCAGCCGCTGGTAGGCGCCGTCGGGGTCGGCCAGGGACTGTTCCACCTGTTCCCGGGTGACGACCTGTCGATGCGAGGGAGCTTCGTTGCGACCCCACAGGGCGATGTCGCGGCTCGTCTGCTGCTCGGCCACGGTGAGCCGACGCAGTGCCATCGTCCACAGGTCCTCGACCTGGTGGCCGAGTTCCACGAGGGTGGTGACGTCGTGGCGGCTGGGGCGACGTCGGAACTGCTTGCGCCAGTCCTTGACGTCTTTGACGCGCTGCGGCACCAGCGTCTTGGCCTCCTTGGAGTCGGCGCTCGACCCCCAGCCGGCGGCGGGCACGAGGAAGTGCGGGATGCTGCCGTCGGCCTGCGTCGGGTCCACTGCGTCGTCGTCCAGTCGGGCGGCCAGGTCGGTGAGAGGAACATCAGTCGGCGGGGTGGTCAGCCAGGCCTTCGAGGTGAGCTGGTCACGGGTATACACGGCGTGGCGTGCCCCAATGAGGGAGTTTCCGCGGCGCAGGTGCAGGCCGAACCAGGGGGCGTCGAGGCCGCTGGCCATGGTGTCGAGCCACAGGGTGATTTCGGCGAACTCCACCGCGGTCGCGTTAAGGTCGACCCCATAAACGTTGTGTAGGGCGATGTACGCCTTGGTGCGCTGAAGCTGGGCAGGGTAGTCCTCCGGGTCGATGCGTCGGCCCAATTCGGCCTGTCGACGGGTGAGGTACTGCTCGGCGAGCTGGCGGGTAGCCTCGATGGCGAACGCCCCTGAGCCCAGGGCCGGCTCACACACCGACAGGTGGAGGATTTCCTCGGCGGTGGTGGTGTCGTCAAGTAGCTCCTCCAACGCCTGACCGACGGTGAACCTCGTCAGCACCTCGGGGGTGTAATAGGAGGCCGACTGCTGGCGGGCCCGGCCCGAGAGGCGGAAGACGAACTCGCCGCGCCGGTGGATGCGCGGGTGTCGTGCGCCATGGTCGTCGACGACGGTGACGAAGTCCTCCTGAGCAATGTCGTGGGCCCGGCTCAGTGGCACCACCCACGACCCTTTCTGCGGGTTACCGTCGTGGGCCACCTCGTAAAGATCCTCGGTGGCGAAGAACCCCGAATAGCTCATGAGACCCTCATAGACGGCGCCGAGCTGGTTGATGCCGAGCTCGGCGTAGCTGATATACCCGCGCTCCCGGCCCTTCCTGCCGTGCTGCTCTTTACTCAGTAGCAGCCGCTCCAGCACCTGCTGCAGCGCCTGGTTGCCCAAACCCACCTCGTCGATGAGGGCAGTCGCTTGGGGACGGAACAGATCGGCGCGCAGGCTGTGGAAGCTCAGGCCGGTCGTCGCGTCGTCGACATCCTCCAGGTTGCCCCGGTCGACGAGCCGGAAGAGCGTGCCCAGGCTTTCGTACAGGTGGGTGCCGGCCATCGACCGCTGGGTCACGAGGGGAACCTGCACGAGTTCGCGCAACCTGTCGAGCGAGTAGCCGGAATCGTACTGTGGGGCTCCCACCGGCAGCACCCCGAGCTCGGGGGAGGCCTCGGCATACAACAGGAAGAGGATCCGGTAGAGGAACCGCAGCGACTGCATGGCCAGCGGCTGCGCCTGGTCCTGGCTTAACGGCTCCAGGCCGCGGTCGCGGCGCCGTGAGACGACCTCGTTGGCGATGATCTCGATGGACTCGCGGACCCCCTCGCGCAGGTCCTGGCTCACCCCAACGGTGTGCTTGATCGACTCGTCGAGGGCTTCGGACCACCACACGTGGCCGTCGGCGTCGGGAGCCAGGGAGGCCGCCTCCAAGCAGGTGAGAGCCCGGTCAACCTCGCCGCCCTTCTTCAGATCAGCCCGCTCGGCGACGGTCTGCACGTCGACGGCCAGGTACCGCCCTTCGGGCCACCGTCCCTTTTCGGCAACCACGAGCCAGCGGCCGGCCATGATGAGCGCAAAGCTTGGCCCCTCCTTGGGAGCGAACAGGGTGCTCACCAGCCGACTTGTCGAGTGCACCTCCTCGCTGTCCGGGGCATCTTCCGACGGCCGCCACGGTGTGGGGAGAGTTCGAGCGTCCTTAACCATGAGCTGGTCGGGCGTCTCCACCGGCCGGGCTGTGACAACGGCCAGCGCCGACTGCTCGATGCCCGCCGTCGAGAACCATCGCACTGGCCCATCGCGGCGGATGCGGAACTCACCGGTCGAGTACCCGAGCACGCGCAGCAACTCCTCGTGGGCCTGCTCGGCGGCCTCGGCTCTAGCTGCTTCGTCGAGATCCTCGGAGTACAACGCGGCCAGCATCGTCGCGAGTTTGCTGGCCCGCTCGGTAAATCTCGTCCGCGTCGTCGGGACGTCCTCGCCGTCCCACTGCTTGCGGCGGTCCAGCACGAGCTTCTGGAAGGATTCTTTACGCGCGTCGGTGGTGAAGAAGTGCTCGCTGATCCAATCTTCGACGACGATCAGGGCGTCACTGCTTGGCATGGGCACACTCCTCATGAGCGGTCGGGTAGTTTTCCGGCACGACGACGAGCAGGGGCCGCGCCAACTTCTGCTGCGGCTCCATATCGGCGATGAGCTGCTTCTCCTCCTCAACGGAGGTTCGCCGGATGCGCAGGGCATGGTTAGGGATGAGGGTCTGCGAGTCCTCCTGCCATGCGACGGTCTTGTGGTTCCATGCGGCGATCCGATCTTGTGTACCCTCCTTGGCAGCGTCGAACGTGGACTTGAGTTCCTCGTCCGCGGCGTTCATGGCGAGCTCCACCAAGGGCTTAAGATCATCAGGCCGTGCGACGGGCCCTGGATTGGACATATCAGCGCCGACGCCGACGTCCGCGAGCATATCGGCCGACGACGTATGCATGGTGATCCAAGGGGAGGTTAGGTTTTCCGGATCGAGGAACCTAATACACATCCAGCTCGCTGCCACCACTAGTCCGCGACGATCTGTGAGCGTGCCAACGGCTAAGACGGCGGGCAAGTCGACCTTGCCTCGCACCACATAGACAGCATTGCGCGACAACTTCGACAGCGCGCGATCAGCGGCCCAGTCCAGCACTGGATGCAGGGGGCTCAGGTAATGGGCCTCGGGCCAGGAACTGTCGGAATCGTCGGTGAGGGCCCGGACAAGCTGCGCCTGAGCGACTGTCTCGTCAGTGGCCAACGAGAACCGCTCAAGCACGTGGCGGTCCTGCAGATAGCTCTGCGGTAGTACCTCCAAGCGTTGCCGCAAGTCCGCAGGCGGAATGAACTCGACGACGCCGTCACCGTGGTCCCGCCACGAGACGCCGCCACCGCGACCGGTATCCGTCGGGGCTGCCGACGGCGTGGTGTAGTAGGCCTCCAATGCTTCACGCAGGAAGTCGACGGGCCGGGGGTACAGCGGGCTCGGCTCGGTGAACTTGGCCGACGGAGGCTTGTCGTCGGTCGGCGCGTTGAGGGAGGCCAGCAGACAGGCCAGGGAGTCCTCGGGTGACAACTCGTCGACACTCCTGACAACGTCGTTGAAATCTCGACGGCCTGCCAGAACCAGCTTGATGTCCTCCTCCTCGGCACTGGCGCTGTAACGGCCCATGAGACTGCCGGCGTCGCCGAGTGCCTCGTGAGCCTCCTGCTCGCGCTTGAGCAGACGTGACAGCACCCGAAGGTCGCCGCGAAAGACCGGGTTCGACGGTTCCAACAGCAGGGTGGTGATTTGCGGGGAATGACGTTGCCCGTATCGGTCGATGCGGCCATTGCGCTGCTCGATCCGGATGAGACTCCAAGGGATGTCGAAGTGAATGAGTTCGTGGCATTGCTGGTGCAGGTTGACTCCCTCGCTGGCGACGTCACCGGTGACCAGTACGCGGATGGGAGAGTTCGACTGCTTGAAGGATTCGACGATCTGCTGTTGTTCGGTGTCGCTCAGGCCACCGTGTAGCACCGCGATCTGGTCCTCGGCGAGGCAGAGATCGCCCCTGAGGCGGTCACGCAGCCAGCAGAGAGTGGCGACCCGTTCGGCGAAGACAACCACTCGCTCCGAGCTGCGTCGATCAATGCCGATACTGCGTAGGTAACGCACTAATTCATCGTATTTGGCTGACGAGTCGAAAACGGCGTCGTTTAATTCGTTCAATCGATCCAGCGCTTCAATTTCGACCTGCTGATCCGGTGTCGTCGGGTGTGCGGTGATGCGTCGACGGCGCTCGCTAATAGTTTGACGCAGGGCAGCCGGGGAGGACAAAAAGGCCTTAGCGATGGTCCATGGGAAGAGGGCGGAGGCTGCGCCGCTGTACGGGGACGATCCGGTGGGATGCAGCCAGACCTGCTCCAATTCGTCGGCGACGGCGTCCTCGGCCGCAGTGGCCTTGACCAGGAGGTTCTGCGGTGGTTTGCGCTTAGCCCAGTCGGCCCCGGCGACGCTGGACACCTCGGGGTCGTTGCGGTGGCGTCGCTTCACCAGACGCTAAGGTCGCCCTTGTCGAGCTCACCATGGGGGTTGACACCGGTGGGCTCCAGCAGCCTGATGAGCTCGGCGAAGGATTTCCGGTTGCCATTGTGCGGGGTCGCGGAGGCCAGGATGAGGGCATCGGTATTGGGCGCCAGGGTCCGGGCCAGACGGTTGTTCTGAGTGGTGTCACCAGTGACGTTGTGGGACTCGTCAATGACGACGGCGTTCCATTCGTGACGGTGAAGGTCGTGGGTGAAGCGGTCCTGCTTGAGGGTGTCCATCGAAATGATGACGCGCTTGTACCAGCTGAAGGGGTTGCGGTTGGCGGGGATTTTCTGTTTGACGCGCTGCAGACCTACGGAGTCGAGACGGACGAATGGGATAGCGAAACGGCTCCACATCTCGTTCTGCATCTGTTCCAACACATGACGAGGACAGACGATGAGGATGCGTTCGCCACGGCCCCGGCGGATGAGTTCGGAGAGGATCATCCCGATCTCGATCGTCTTTCCTAGACCCACCGCGTCCGCTAGGAGGATGCGCGGTCGCAGGTTTTCCGGATCGAGGGCCTGCTGTACAGCCGAGTACTGGTACTGCAGGCGCTTGGCCAAGGCGTACTTGCTGGCGGCCAGGGTGGGTTCGCCGAGTGGGATCGGAGTCTTGCGAAGCGTTGCTTCCAACCAGAGTCGCGCGTCCCGATAGTGCGGGGACGCGTCGGCTACCGGGGTCGCGTCATGCGGATCCAGCGGGATGATGTTGTCTAGGTGTTCGTAGAACTTCGCCGTGGTGCCACGGACGAGGTCTGACAAGCCCTGCACCGTCAGGAGTTGTCCATCGTCGGTCTGCTCGACAGTGCTGACGAGCCACTCCTCATCACGTACCTGCACCACGGAACCTGGCGCGACGGTGATTGGCATAGTCAACTCCCTTGTGGTTGCTACCGCGTGTCTCGGCACTTACCACAACATAACTGTCGTCGGTCAGGTAGCGGGCGCAATCCGCCACCCGTTATACCCGTGGCTGCCGTCGTGATGGTGTCCGCTTATGTATGCTATATGACGAGTGGTTGCCGCTTGTTTAAGGGTCAAAGATTGGTCGTGAGCTGTTCCTAATTTGCCCGTTGGAAGTGATGTGAACAGGGCCACCATGAGGCCGACGAGACCGACGGACAGGCCGATGTGGCCTAGACCCGCAATACCGGAGATCACAGGGGAGGCGTCGGGATGTCCGTTGACCTGCATCATGCCGTGCACGACGAGCATTGCGATCGTCAGCAGGAGGCCAAGGTTGAATCCCCAGAAAAGCGAAGGCGCCACGGTGGTGAGAAAGAGCGAAAGCTCGCTCCACTAGGAGCACGATGAGGGTGAGCATGAAGCCCAGCGCCAGGCTATGGGTGTGCACCACCTTGAGCTGGGTCCAGGCGGTGACGTCGTGGGCCTTCGTGAACTCGCGGGAGAACACTCCGCCGAGCAGGCCGATGACTAGCCAGGTGGTTGCGCAGATTGCAAGCTTCTTCAACGATCTCATGGTGTCATGACACCACGGGGTCCAGATGTGAACATGGTCCGAAAGGTTGATATTTCACGGGCTGGAGGATGGGCTGGGACGGTCGTGGCACACCCTGTCACTGTGAATGTGACGCCGACGGTCAATCCATGTATGCTATCGAGGTCCCTTCGGGGATGCGCGGATGTAGCTCAATGGTAGAGCCCCAGTCTTCCAAACTGGCTACGCGGGTTCGATTCCCGTCATCCGCTCCATTTGTCAGCAGTCGCGTCATTGTTGACATTTTCGTCATTCCGTCTTTCCAGCGGTAAGTCAGCAGGACCATGGTGCGGCCCGCTGGAAGGGGTCTCCTGACACCAAAATCATTGGCCGAGACCGTGGAGTTGGGCGGGTGCTGTTGCCGGGTGGGAACCTTCCGGTGGCTCAGGAACTACTGCGTCGCTAGAATTAGATGGAATGTGTACTCCCCTCAACGGGGATGACAGAATCGGAACCACAGGAGAAACTTCGTGCCCAGCAGCCTTGAGAAGCTCAGCACTAACCGTGTGAAGCTCACGATCGAGATGCCCTTCGATGAACTGAAGCCCAGCCTTGACAAGGCCTACAAGGACATCGCCAACCAGGTGAACGTTCCCGGCTTCCGCAAGGGAAAGGTGCCCGCTCCGGTTATCGACCAGCGTTTCGGTCGCGGGGTCGTCCTTCAAGAGGCCATCAACGACGCCCTCCCGGCTGCTTATGGCAAGGCCATCGAGGAGAACACGGTCGTTCCCTTGGGCCAGCCCGAGATCGAGGTGACCAAGCTGGAGGATGGCGAGGTCGTCGAGTTCACCGCCGAGGTGGACGTTCGTCCTGACTTCGATCTTCCCGACGTCTCCGCCATCTCCGTTGAGGTGCCTGCCGTTGAGGTGCCGGACGAGGACGTCGACGAGCGCGTCGAGACCCTGCGCCAGCGTTTTGCCACTAATACGGAGGTCGAGCGCGCTGCTGCCAAGGACGACCTCGTCACTATTGACCTTGCTGGAACCCGTGACGGCGAGGCTCTCGAAGACGCCACCGCATCCGGTGTCACCTACAAGGTCGGTTCCGAGGGCATGCTGGAAGGCCTTGATGAGGCTGTTACCGGTCTCAAGGCGGGTGAGTCCGCAGAGTTCCACTCCACCCTCGTTGGCGGCCCGCTGCGCGGCCAGGATGCCGACATTAAAGTCACCGTTACTAAAGTCTGCGAGCAGGAGCTCCCGGCCGTTGACGACGACTTCGCCCAGTTGGTCAGTCAGTTCGACACTGTCGACGAGATGCGTGTCGACTTGCGCACCGCTTTGGAGAATATGGCTCGCCTCGACCAGGCTGCAGACGCCCGCGACAAGGTGCTGGAGGAGGTTATCTCCAAGATCGACATTGAGCTGCCGACCAGCCTCATCGACTCTGAGCTCGAAGCCCGCCGTCAGCAGGTCAACCAGCAGTTGGCCCAGGCTGGTATGACCGTCGAGGAGTATCTCGAAGACTCCGAAGAGGAGGTGGATAACGCCGACGACTTCTGGGCTGAGATCGAGAAGCGTTCCCTGGACGCCCTCAAAGCCCAAATTGTCCTCGACAAGATGGCCGATGACGACGAGATCGGTGTTGAGCAGAACGAGTTGACTGAGTTGCTGTTCCGCAAGGCTCAGCAGAACGGCACCTCCCCCGAGGAGGAGGCTCAGCACATGATGCAGCACAACCACCTGCCTGATTGGATGCAGGAGATCCGTCGTGGCAAGGCTCTGGCCTCCATGGTGGGTGCTGCCACCGTCACCGATTCGAAGGGCAATGCCCTCGAGCTCGACCGCATCCAGCCTGACGGCACCATCGCCGACGAGCCGGCTGAGGAGGACGCCCCTGGTGAGGACTCCGCGGAGAAGGTTGATGACAAGGCCGCTGCCACGAAGAAGGCCCCTACCAAGGACGATAAGTCCGAGTGATGATCAGGGACCACGTGTCCCGTAGGATCGACGTGATCCGTTGATGGCCGGCGTCGTTCGGGTTTCCGCACGGCGCCGGTTCCACGTCAATCCCGAGGAAGTTCGATGATCAAACGCCCCACACGACCTCGACGTCGGATCTCTGTAGCCCCCGCCACTCGTCAGTTGCGCAACGTGCGTCAAATGGTGGCTGACGACATCGCGGTGGCCCGTGCGGTCGAGCGTGGCGAATTAGAGGCCGAGGATCGGTCCACCCACGGCGCAACGAGCGCGGAGAAAGTGGCCGAGTCCGGGCTTCAGCCTCAGCCGAGCGACCAAGAAAAGGTTGAGGCAGCCACCAACAAACACGGCTTGCCCAAGCTCACCATTGTTCTGCTGACCGTGGCGGCAGCGTGGTTGGGGCTGAGCTTCCTGCATGAGTTATCGAGTGTCATCGCGCCGTTGTTTTTCGGTTTGAACCTCCTTATTACGGCGTATCCGATTCACACCTGGCTCGTGAAGCATAAGTGCCCGCGGTGGATCTCTGCCACCGCGGCCGGCACCACCGTCATTGTTGTGCTTGCGGCTGGTGTCGCCGGCATGGTGTGGTCGGTGGCAGCCATGATTAACCAGTTACAGAGCTACATCCCGCAGATGGAGAAAATTTATACGCAACTGCTGCACTGGTCGACTCAACTCGGGTATTCGCAGGAAGTCATCACCGATAAGCTCAAAAAGATCGATCCCCAGCAAGTGATGTCGGTCATAACATCAGTGGCGTCGGACACGACCAGCATCGTGACGATGATTATCGTCATCCTCACTGGCATGATCTTTATGGTCATGGATACCCCGCAGATGCATGATCGGCTGCGAATGGCTGGAAACCGCAAGCCAGACGTTGTCTTGGCCTTGGAATCCTTTTCCAGCGGTATTCGTAAGTACTGGCTGGTGACGACGGTATTCGGCCTTATCGTCGCTCTCTTTGACTGGGCGGCCTTGCTCATTATCGGCGTTCCACTTGCCGGGGTGTGGGCACTGTTTAGCTTCTTAACGAACTACATTCCGAATATTGGCTTCATCGTCGGTGTTATCCCGCCAGCCTTGCTGGCCCTCTTCAAAGACGGATGGGTGGCGGCAGTGGCTGTCGTCGTCTCGTACTCGGCGCTGAACTTCGTCATCCAGTCGATCATCCAGCCAAAGTTTGCTGGTGACGCCGTCGGTCTGACACCGACGATGTCCTTTGTTTCTTTACTTTTGTGGGGCTGGGTTTTTGGGGCGTTGGGAACTCTTATCGCTCTGCCGTGTTCCCTGCTCGTCAAGGCCACCCTTATTGACCATGACCCTGGTGCTCGATGGGTCAATGCGCTGATCTCTTCTCGGCCCACAGAAGGGCTCGAGGATGACCCTGATGAGTAGCATGCTGACCGTGTTCGGGAGCGCTGACCGCGAAAGGCGCTGGAACTGTCGTGACCGCACGGTAAATTCAGAATCGTGAATCATCATATTTCGATCACTTCCCAGGGCATGCCCGCCATGGCCGGCCCCGAGACCGGCGGTGCCGGGATGACCGACAACGTCTACCAGTCGCTGTTGCGCAACCGCATCGTCTTCCTCGGCTCCGAGGTTAAGGACGAGAACGCGAATGCGCTGTGCGCCCAGATGTTGCTGCTCAACGCTGAAGATCCCGAGGCCGATATTTACCTCTACATCAACTCCCCGGGCGGCTCGGTCACTGGGGGGATGGCGATCTACGACACTATGCAGTGGATCTCCAATGATGTCGCCACGGTGACGATGGGCATGGCAGCTTCCATGGGCCAGTTCTTGCTGACTGCTGGTACTCCTGGCAAGAGGTACGCCTTGCCGCACGCCAAGATCCTCATGCACCAGCCGCTCGGTGGCGTTGGCGGCACTGCTACCGAGATCGCCATTAACGCTAAGATGCTTAAAGACACCAAGCGCGAGCTGTCCCAGCTCAACGCCGACCACTCTGGCCACACCCTTGAGCAGATCCTCGAGGATTCCGACCGGGACCACTGGTTCACCGCTCAGGAAGCCCTCGACTACGGGCTCATTGATTACGTCTACAGCAATGCGTCGCAGCTTCGCGGTGACGCTCCCAATCAGTGAGGTGACCATGGGATTCAACGCCTTTGATAGGAATTGGTTGGCTGCTTTGAACGCTGAGCAGGCCGAACAGGCTGCTCCTGGTGGGCTAGCCCCGGCAGGTCCGCGCGGCGACTACTACATCCCGCAGTGGGAGGAACGCACCTCGTACGGTGTACGCCGCGTCGACCCGTACACCAAGTTGTTCGAGGATCGCATCATCTTCTTGGGCACCCCGGTGACTGATGACATCGCCAACGCCGTGATGGCTCAGCTGTTGTGCTTGCAGTCGATGGATGCCGATCGTCAGATCAGCATGTATATCAATTCGCCAGGCGGCTCGTTCACCGCTATGACAGCGATCTACGACACCATGAACTATGTGCGTCCTAATGTCCAGACAATCTGTCTGGGCATGGCGGCATCGGCTGCGGCCGTGCTGCTGGCCGCCGGCGCGAAGGGACAGCGGTTGTCCTTGCCGAACTCGACCGTGCTCATCCATCAGCCAGCCATGGGCCAGGCCACGTATGGTCAGGCCACCGATATTGAGATCCTGGACGACGAGATTCAGCGCATCCGCAAGCTCATGGAGAACATGCTTGCTACGGCAACTGGCCAGAGCGTCGAGCAGATTTCCAAGGACATTGATCGCGACAAATACCTCACTGCGCAGGGGGCGAAGGAGTACGGCCTTATTGACGATATCTTGACCTCGTTGTGAGGATTCGACGAGGTCGTTGTCCGGTGACCCTCGAGGGTCACTGCAGGGTTGGTTGTCGTCACCGGACACCGGTGACGACAACACCTGAAATGGATACCGTCCACGGCTAGGGTAGACAGTGCACACCTCAGGAGGGTGATCGTCCCGGAGAAGACGGATTAACACGAGCCTGCCGAGTAGGAGGGAAGCTGGATGGCGCGAATTGGTGAGAGCGGAGACCTGTTCAAGTGTTCTTTCTGCGGTAAGAGTCAGAAGCAGGTCAAAAAGCTCATCGCTGGCCCCGGGGTTTACATCTGCGACGAATGCATTGACCTATGCAATGAGATCATCGAGGAGGAGTTTTCGTCCGCCGAAGAGGTCGGTGGTGTCGAGGACCTTCCCCGCCCGCGCGAGTTGTGCGACTTTCTTGATGCTTGGGTGATCGGCCAGGAGGAGGCCAAGCGAACCCTCTCGGTGGCGGTCTACAACCATTACAAGCGCATCCAGTCCGCGGTCGACGTGCCGCACGCCCGTCGCGCCGAGGACGACGGGGTGGAGCTCGGTAAGTCGAATATCCTCCTGCTCGGGCCGACCGGTTGCGGTAAGACCTACCTAGCCCAGACGATGGCTCGTCAGCTCAACGTTCCCTTCGCAATGGCTGACGCCACTGCGCTGACCGAGGCAGGCTACGTCGGCGAGGACGTCGAGAACATCCTGCTCAAGCTGCTGCAAGCAGCTGACTTCGACGTCAAGCGGGCTGAGCGGGGAATTGTCTACATTGACGAGATTGACAAGGTGGCTCGCAAGTCGGAGAACCCGTCAATCACCCGCGACGTCTCGGGTGAGGGCGTCCAGCAAGCCCTGCTAAAAATCCTTGAGGGGACGGTAGCCTCAGTGCCTCCCCAGGGGGGACGCAAACACCCCCAACAGGACTTCATCCAAATCGATACCACCAACATCCTGTTCATCGTGGGCGGTTCCTTCGCCGGCCTCGAGGACATCATCACTAAGCGGATCGGCACCCGTCCGCTGGGATTCAATAATGATCCCGGTATGCGCAAGGTCGTTGAGGGTCCCGAGGCTTTCAGCCTGGTGTGTCCAGAGGACCTTCACCAGTTTGGACTTATTCCAGAGTTCATCGGACGCCTGCCGATGGTTACGGCTGTGCATCCGCTCGACCGCAAGGCCCTGGTCCGCATTTTGACCGAGCCTCGCAATGCCTTGACTCGTCAGTTTGAGAAGCTTTTCGAGCTGGACGGGGTGGAATTGACCTTTAGCGATGGGGCCTTGAGCGCGATCGCCGATAAGGCGGTTGCGCAGGGGACCGGTGCCCGCGGGTTGCGGGCCATCATTGAGGAGACCCTCATGGACGTCATGTTTGATGTTCCCTCCCGCGAAGACGTTGCGCGTGTCGTGGTGACCCGTGAGGCCATCACCGGAGAAGGCAAGTGCGAGTACCACCCTTCGCCGAGCTTGATCCACGGGCGGGGGAGGCTGTCGGCCTGAACCCAGTGTTCGTCAGGAACTCGACGAGGATTCATCCCTTCGGTTGGTTGTCTGATCCGGGCAGTACCCTGACACCCATGGCAACTGGATATCTGCGTTACCCCGATGTCCACGGTGACCTTGTGGTGTTCATCGCTGACGACGACGTGTGGTTGGTTCCCATCACCGGAGGACGGGCGAGTCGTCTTACCAACGATCATGTCATGGCCCGCAATCCTCGCTTCAGCCCTAATGGGGCCAAGATTGCATGGACCTCCTACCTAGGCCAGCGGCCCGAAGTATTCGTCATCGATCTGGCTACCGGAGATCAGCGCCGACTCACATGGCTAGGGGCGGCGCGCAACCTCGTCGTCGGCTGGCAGGATGACGAGCACGTGGTGTTCACATCCCCGCACCAGAGCAACGACATTGGCCTGACATGGTTGTACACCGTCTCCCTCGACGGGAACGTCGAGCGTCTTGGATACGGGCCGGGGATGGATCTGGCCGTCAGCTCGGACGGAGCGGTTGCCGTTGTTACCCCGAATTCTGGCGACTGCTCGCGGTGGAAGAGGTATCGCGGTGGAACAGCGGCACAGATCTGGCTGCGGCCCGCTGGGGCCGATAACTTCCTGCGGCTGCTGCGTGATGGCAACGACGACTACGACGGCCGCTACGCCGCAGCCGGACGGTACGGAGTCGGGTGGATCGACGGTCGTCTCATTTTCAGCTCCGATATGAGCGATGGTGACTGCCCGCAGGCGCAGGCCCAGCTTTGGTCTGTGAACGGGCGGGGACACGATTTGTGCCAGCACACCCACCACGGTCCCAAGCAGGGCTACGTTCGTGACCCGCGTACCGACGGTGTGACGATTGTTTACCATGCCCACGGCGCATTGTGGACGATGGCTGGTCTCGACGCCGAGCCGCAGCGCTTAGAGATTGATCTCGGTATTGGAGCCCCTCCGCGCGTGCCGCTGGACCCCACGGATCGTCTGGAAGCGGTCGTCTCGGACCACGGTGGCGACGGATCTTTGCTTGAGTGGCGAGGGGCTGCCTACTTCCTCACCCATCGCTCCGGCCCTGCGCGAGCCCTCTCGGCAGTTGACGGTGTTCGCATCCGTGAGCCGTGCGTTCTTGGCCAGACTGGCCAAGGCGTGTGGGCCAGTGACGTTGACGGCGAGGATTGTCTTGAGGTCGCCAACCTTGATGGCACTGGTGAGATTCGCCATGTCGCCCAGGGGCAGATCGGTCGCGTCCTACATGCCGCTCCCGCTCCCGACGGCAAAAAGGTTGCCCTCATCAGCCATGACGGCCGCATCCTGATTGTCACCATTGCCGACGGGACCACCCGTGAGGTGGGAAAATCTGTGGAAGGCGAGGCGACTGGACTGGCATGGTCCCCTGATTCCCGCTACTTAGTGTGGCGATCCCCGATGGCTACCGGCGAGGGCATGATCGGCCAGATCCGTTGCTGGGATGAGCAGGGAGCGGGGGAGTCCGTTGCCCTGACCCGTGGCACCTTCGACGATTCCACCCCGGTCTTCACTGCCGATGGCAAGTATCTAGCGATGTTATCGGCGCGAACCTTTGACCCGAACTATGACGGCCAGACCTTCGACCTGTCCTTTGGCCACACACAGCGTCCGTGGCTCGTCCCGCTCAGTGCCACCGAGGCGTCCCCCTTCGGTCCATCGCCTCAGGGCTGGCGTATCAGCGAGGTGCAGGATGCCAAGGCCAAGGCCACGACTGAAGCCGCCGATGATGACGAGGATAGGGTTCCCGAGGTGGTGTGTCGCCTCACCGTCGATGGGTTCGAGGAGAGGATGGTGCCCTTCCCAGTGCCGTCGGGCTCTTACCGGGACCTCGCGGCTGTCAAGGACGGCTTGACCTGGATCGAGGTGGCCGACCGTGGCGGTGAGCTCGGAGCCACCCGGGCTGGGGTCAGTGGGGAGACACCCAGCGACGTACTGTGGCACTACAACCTGTCAGCCCGTCATCTTGACAAACTGTGTGAACGCGTCGACACCTTCTCCGTTTCGGGTGACGGTGAACGTCTGGTGGTCCGTCACCGCGATGATGTCGTTGTGGTGCCTGCCTCCCACAAGGTCGAGGAGGACGATCCGGCCTATATTCGGGTGGATCTGACGCGGTTGCGGCGGACCGTTGACCCACGGGCCGAGTGGCGTCAGATGTACGACGAGAATGGCCGGATTATGGCCACCCACTACTGGCGCGAGGATATGAACGGCGTCGACTGGGACGGTGTTCTCAAGCGTTACCGCCCGCTGGTGGACTTGTGCCACGTCGTCGATGATCTGCACGACATCCTGTGGGAGACCGTCGCTGAGCTCAACACTTCGCATTCCTACGTGTCGACTCCTGGAGCTGGCGGGGATTCGGATATGCGCGCAGGCTTGCTGGGTGCCGATGTCAGCAGCGAGGCTGGCGGGGCCAAGGTCGTCCGAGTGATCCCCGGGGAGTCCTCAGACCCACATGCTTGGTCCCCGCTGCGGGCGGCCGGGGTGGCGATCGGCGACGGTGATGTCATTATCGCGGTGGACGGCCGGAAGATCGGCGTTGACGGTGGCCTCGGAGAGCTCTTGGAGGGTTCGGCCGGGCGAGTCGTCGAGTTGACGGTGCGTCGTGGCGAGGAGGAACGGCGCGTCGCTGTCGTACCGATGGCGGATGAGGCGGCGTTGCGGTATCACGACTGGGTGGCCTCACGTCGCCGTTACGTCGAGGAGCGTTCCGATGGACGACTTGGCTATCTGCACGTGCCGGACATGGTCTCCGACGGGTGGGCCGAGTTGCACCGCCAGATCGGTGAGGCCACGCGTCACGAGGGGGTCATCGCTGACGTCCGGTTCAACCACGGCGGCCACACGTCCCAACTGGTCGTCGAGAGGTTGGCTCGCAAGGTCATCGGTTGGGATCGCAGTCGTTGGTACGCCACGGCGGTCACCTACCCACAAAATGCGGTGCGCGGACCGATCGTTATGGTCACCAACCAATGGGCCGGATCCGACGGCGACATCGTAGGGGCGGTTACCCAGGCCATGGGGTATGCCAAGGTCATCGGTGAGAGGTCGTGGGGTGGCGTTGTCGGGATCGACGGCCGCTTTGACCTCGTTGACGGCACCGGCGTCACCCAGCCCCGATACGCGGGTTGGTACGGTGATTACGGCTGGGGTGTCGAGAACCACGGTGTCGATCCGGACATCGTCGTGACCGTCAGTCCCGAGGATTGGGAGTCCGCCAGCGACGTCCAGCTCGACGCTGCGATCGCCGAGTGCTTGCGACAGCTCGACGAGAAATCGGCAGCCACCCCGCCGGAATTGCCCGGTCCGGCATTTGGTCGGTGCTGAGCCTAGTTCGTCACGGCCACCGGGACACGGCCGACAAGGATCAGCCCCTGCATCCCAGATGCAGGGGCTGATTTATCCAGGGCGGGACTCACGACATGGGCGTGAACCCTCAACCGATCATCATCGGCCGGCCTCCACAACAGCTGTTACCGTCGCGGCCTCCAAGCTGCCGAGCCCGGCGCCGTCTGCTCCGGTACGAGGTAAGGCATGAGGACGGCTGGGGCGTTCGCTGGCTCCAGGAGTCTCGGGGGAACCGGATGCTGTGGGAACGGGGGTCGAGGGCTGCGCCGGTTGGATCGGTTTGGGCGCCGGCTTGCAGGCATCCGGGAACACCGCGGCCTGCGTAGAGGTAGCGGAGGCCGGTCGTGGACTGAGCTTCTCGATGCGCAAGTTGTCGATGGACATGTCCCCGTCACCCTGGTGGGTGAATCCGATCCAGGCGGGCTGATCCTTCACGACGATGTCGGTGGAGAAGTGGGTTGTCGAAGTGGCGGGTCCCATGGCATGAGACTCGGCGATGACTTCCTTGATGGACTTTCCATTGACCTTGTCGTGACCTATGACGAACGAGTACCCGGGCTTGTCAGCCTGGTAGTCGAAAGAGACGCGGTATCGGGTCCCGTTCCCGGTCAGAGGGGCGGACGCGGCGGTGGTGCGCAGCACGATCCCGTTGCGTTCTTCGTGCATCTTCAAGGACCAGTCACCGC
>ENA-OOLG01000033-OOLG01000033.1-human-skin-metagenome-genome-assembly--contig:-NODE-33-length-17792-cov-5.308733_pt1 | contig 17792 bp, 21 predicted proteins | sample MGYA00248896_ERZ501030 | MGnify/ENA primary metagenome ERZ501030 (study PRJEB25958, sample SAMN03398599) | human skin metagenome | study: EMG produced TPA metagenomics assembly of the Human Skin...
GAGCTGGTTTGCTCGGTTGCAATAATAGGGGTCATGCAGCCAGCCGACCTCGCCCTATTCCTCGGCGTCGTCGTCTTGCTGGCCGCCTTCGCGGCTCGGATCGGCACCCGTCTCGGGTTACCGGCACTATTACTGTTCTTGCTGGTCGGAATGCTGCTTGGTCCAATCGGATTCGGTATCGACTTCAACGACTTGGCCGCTGCACACGCCATTGGCTTTGCCGCACTCGTGCTCATCCTCGCTGAAGGCGGACTCTCGACGAACTGGAAGGACATCCAACCAGCCTTGGCCCCGGCAGCTCTGCTCGCAACCTTGGGCGTTGGGGTCTGTTTCGGTGTCATGACGTTGCTCGGTCACTATGTACTCGGTCTGCATTGGAGCGTGGCCGCCCTGCTCGGTGCAGCCACCGCGCCCACTGACTCCGCCGCAGTCTTTTCCGTGTTACGCGGAGTTTCGCTGCCGGATCACCTGAGGTCTGTGTTAGAGACCGAGTCGGGCCTCAATGACGCTCCGACCGTTCTCGTCGTCATCGCTCTAACGGGGGTGGCCACCGGGGAATCGAGCGCCGGCCTTCTTCCCCTACTCGGATCGATTGCCCTCCAGCTTATCGGCGGTATCCTTGTGGGTCTGCTCGTGGGGTGGGTGGCCGTTAAGGTCAGTCGGCGCATCACCCTGCCATCGGGCAACCTGTACGCCATCGCCGCCATGGCGTGGGCGGTCACCGCTTACGGGACGGGCGTGTGGATTGGCGTTTCTGGGTTTTCGGCCGTCTATGTCGCCGCCGTGGTTATCGGCAACGGCGATCTCCCCTACCAACACACCACCAGGTCCTTCTCAGAGGGCATCGCCTGGATTTGCCAGATCGGTCTATTCGTCATGCTAGGACTGTTGGCTAATCCCGATCGCCTTACCTGGGCCTCAGTGGGGGTGGGCGTCGCTGCTGGTCTGCTTCTTACTTTCGTCGCGCGTCCAGTGGCAGTGGCTGCCTGCACGACATGGTTCGGGTTCGAACGCAACGAACGGCTCTTCATGTCGTGGGCTGGCCTGCGCGGCGCCGTGCCCATTATTCTGGCAACCATCCCAATGGCGTCGAATATGGATCGTGCCGACGAGTTCTTCGACGTCATCCTGGTGCTTGTCGTTGTTTTCACCTGCATCCAAGCCCCGACTCTGCCATCCGCAGCGAATATTCTCGGCGTCATCGATCCCCAGATGGCTAAAGATGTCTCCATCGAGGTTGCACCCCTTGACGAGATCGCTGCTGATTTGCTCCAGGCCGACGTACCTAAGGGGTCACATCTGGCTGGGGTGACACTCCGCGAGCTGAGACTTCCACGTAATTGCGTCGTTTCCCTCATTATCCGCGGTGATCGATCCTTCACCCCGCACGCCGGAACAATGCTGGAACAAGGTGATGAGCTGCTGATCGTCGTGGCCCAGGGACAGCGTCGGACCGTCGTTGAGAGGCTTACCGAGATTGGTCGGGGAGGGCGTCTGGCGCGCTGGCATGGCCTACGGGTGCAGTCTGCTGACTGAGCCGCGGCAAGAGATCTGGCACACTTTAGGAGGGCTGTTGCCCCGGCGTCGCGAGCATGGATGGCGTCGGGGAAGGAGATGGCAGGCACACCAGCCCGTTGACCTTCACAGACTTCGGCGCATTCGTCTTGAAGTTCGGGTCGCGGTCACCGAGTACCACTTCGACCTCATGGTCGACCCGCTTGGGATCCGATTTCACCACCGCCCCCGGAAAATACTCGGCAACCAGCTTCACCTCGGGGTTGTTGGCGTTTTGTCCGATGATGGTGACTTTTTTGACGCTCTGATCGCGGTTAGACACCGAGTCAATGACGAAACCCACGTTGGCGAGCTGCTTGGACACGCTGCCGGCCAGCCCCCTGGTGTGCCCTGAGTTGTATACCGAAACTGTGACGTCCTGGCTCGTCAACTCACCCTTGACGTCCTGATTAACGCAGGGGGTTACAGGTGGCGGCGGGATGGGGGCACTCACGGCCTTCCAGCCAGCGCGGATGGCCACCGCGATGAGAAGGATGAGGGCCAGCAAGGTCAACGGGGTCCCTGCCATCCGCAGATAATGGCGACGCTCATCGGAAGTCATGATGGCCGTCCAGGTCGAGGACACGGGCGTGGAGGGTCTGACGCTGTTGCAGTGCGGCACGCAGAGCACGGTGCAGGCCGTCCTCTAGGTAGAGGTCGCCATGCCAAGCCACGACGTGGGCGAAGAGGTCCCCATAGAAGGTGGAGTCATCTTCGAGGAGATTCGCCAGGTCAAGAGTGCTCTTCGTCGTGACGAGTTGGTCCAAACGCACCTGGACGGGCGCCAATTGGGACCACTGCTTCTGCGTGTACCCGTGGTCAGGGTATGGACGAGAGTCACCGACACGTTTGAAGATCACGGAACGATCCTACAAGCTTCCATCTTGCGATCTCGGCAGACGGGCCCTGGGCGCATGTGACAGGCTGGGAGAAAGGCATCCATTGGACAGCGCGTCGGGCGAGGAAGATGAAGGACGGCAGCGGCAGTGACTGGTTTTGACTTTGACAGCCCCACGGTCGAGTGGTTGCGGTCACGCGGTACGGCTAGATGGCACGACGTCGCTGAGGGGGTCATTCCACTATGGGTGGCCGAGATGGACTTCCAGGTTGCCCCACCGGTACAGCAGGCCATCGAGGCCGCTGTCGCGAGCCACGCATATGGATACCCGCGCGACAATGGCCTGCGCCACTCCTGGGCGGGATGGGTGAATAAGGTGCAGGGTTTGACGATTGACCCGCTGAAAGTGCGCTACCTACGCAACGTTCTCTCCGGCGTGCAGTTGGCTATTCGCACCTACAGCAGCCCCGGGAGCCCAGTCGTCTTGCCGTCCCCGGCCTACATGCCTTTCTGGGAGGTGCCGGGGCTGGAGGGGCGCGACATCATCTCGGTGCCAATAATTGACTCCGGATCTCGGTGCCAATAATTGACTCCGGTTTTGGCTGGACCCTCGACCTTGACGGCATTAGCGATGCCTTCGCCAAGGGAGCCGAGTCGATCATCCTGTGTCAGCCCTACAACCCGCTTGGTCGCGTCTTCACCATCGATGAACTGCGTGGCCTGGCCGAGGTCGTCGATCGCCACCACGGCTTCGTCGTCTCCGACGAGATCCACGGGCCCCTCGTACCCGCCGGAGAGAGCCGCAAGGCTTCGGTGCCCTACGCCAGTATTAGCGAGCTGGCATCCTCCCACTCAGTGCTGGTGTCATCGGCGTCGAAGTCGTTTAACTTACCCGGGCTTATGACTGCTTTCGTCACCCTCTTTACCGACGAGCAGGCCAAAGTGTGGGATGAGAAGGTCCACCCACTGGATGCTGAGGGCGTCACCACGATCGGCATGGCGGCCAACAAAGCCGCCTTTGACTCTGGCCAGGAATGGCTCAATGCAGCGAACTGCTACATCCACGACAATGCGGTGTGGCTGTCGCAGGTCCTGGCTGATCAGCTGCCGGGGGTGTCCTATCGGATACCTGAAGGCACCTATCTGGGATGGCTCGATTTCAGCGCCTACGAGCTGCCGACCTCACCGGGGGAGTGGCTCCTGCGTCACGCCCGTATCCGCCTCAATGATGGGCCTACCTTTGGCCCTGGCGGCGAGGGGCATGCGCGGATCAACCTTGCTACCCCGCGCTACCTCCTTGAAGAAGCCGTCGACAGAATGGTCAGCGCGATCAACGCGCGCTGATTGTGGACCTTAAACAAGGCACATTGGTCGCCGGGCGTACTCACTTCAAGACGCGCCCGGCGTCGTTGCGTCAGTTGCCAGGCGCGGTATGACAAGCTGAGTAAAGAGTACGCGTATGCGTGTATGTTCCAGCTCCCTAGCGAGAGGTCGATACATGGACATCAGCGCCATGGGTCCCAAGGACATCCCTGGACTGTTCGACGCCAAGGTCGTCGGACCGGACGGTGAGAAGGTCGGGACGATCCAGCAGATCTTTGCCGACGAGGTCACTGGAGCAGCGACCTTTGTGACCGTGTTGTCGGAGGGGCATGAGTACTTCGTTCCCGTGCGAGGTGCCGAGTACTCCACCAGTCAGGTCAATGTCCCGTTCAGCCGAGACCTCATCGAGACCGCTCCCGAAGCTTCCGAGGAAGACGACCTCTCGCGCGACCGTGAGGCCGAGGTCTATGGACACTACGGGATGGAGCCTGCTCGTCGTTCTGGTTTAGAGATTAACGACGACGATGACGGCATAGCCACCGCCCAGCCTGGTCGTGGTGCCGTCAGTGAGCCTGGTATTGCCGACGCCGATGTGGTCCCTGATCAGGATGCTGCCAGTTCGGCTGACGACGAGGTCGGTCAGGACACCATCATCACCCCGATCGGCGTCCCCGAAACCACCTCTGACGAGATCGTTCCGGTTACTGAGGACGCGGATGAGGGCGAGGAAAACCGTCCCAAAGTGCTCAGCGATGACAACTCTGACGAGGGGGTTCGCCCCGTCCCGACCATGGGGTTGCCCGCTGGTGCCAAACTGCGTCGCTACGTTGTCACTGACCTGGTGACCGTGCAGATTCCGGTGCGCCGTGAGGTGGTGTGCTGGGAGGACTCGGAGGGCAATATCCACGACTTCGACAAGGTCGAGGCGCCCGAGGAAGCTAAGAAGGCTGGAGTTCCGGGTCAAGCTACCTGGTGGTTTAACGACGGTCCGGAGGCTCCGGCAGGATGATGCCTTAGAACTGCTGACGTTGGCCCCCGATCCTTGGTGGATCGGGGGCCAACGACGTCACGATCTATGCGGTGACCCGGTCAGGAGACCTTCTCATAGGTCACATCGGCGACACCAGCGCTGGGTGACGAGATCTGGGAGAAGGCGGCCGGGGAGAGGTCAAGACAGCGGCCAGAAATATAGGGTCCACGGTCATTGATGCGCACTACGACGGACTGTCCATTGGCCTTGTTGGTGACCTTAAGACGGGTGCCGAAAGAGTAGGTCTTGGAAGCAGCCGTCAGGGCCGATGAGTCGAAGGACTCACCGGAAGCGGTCTGGCCGTCGGTGTAGAAGGAGGCCTCGCAGCTTCCGGCGATACCGCTCGTGGAAATGTCAGAGGACGTGCTCCGGATCGAACGGGTGGCCGAGCGGGAGGTACTTGAGGAGTGCTCGGAGTGACGTTCCGCAGACTGCCTCTGCGTGGGATTTGTCTCGCTGGCGGCCTCACGATCAGAGGCTTTCTCCTGGGCGGCCTTCTCGGCCGATGCGGCGCGCTGGCGCTGGTAGTTAGCCTTCGACTTGAGCAGGCTCTGGGTGACAGCGTCGGTCACGCCAGTCTGCTTGAGAGCGTTGGCCCTCTGGAACACCTTGACGGCGTTGGTGGTGGCCGGGCCATAGGGCAGTCCGACCCACTTGGCCGGGAAATAGTTGAGGGTCGATAGGTCGCGCTGGACGACCTTCGAGCGGGCATTGTGATCACCGCGCTGGGCATAGATGCCGATTGGTCGGTTCACCTTAGTGATGTAACGGGTGGCCACCCAGGCGGCCTTGCCGCGATAGTTGACAGGAGTCCAGCCGTGGGCATCCTCGCCGAGGATGAGGAGTTTGTCGCCGGGATGGATGAGCCCGTAGCGCTTGTAGTCGGTGCTGTGTCCAGAGCGGACGTTGAGGTGGACGCGAGAAAGCGCGAATTGAGCGGTGTACGTTGTGGCGCGTTTGGCTTGTTTAGCCGGGGCCTTCTTGGTTTGCTGGGCGGGAGCCTTCTCGGCATGAGCCCCAGGGTTGCCGGCAGGGGCGGCGTGAGCCTCCTCGGCGATGGTGCCCATGACGGCGAGACTCGCCGCAGCGGCCAGAGCGACGGTGCGCTTGAGAGTCGTCCCGGCGTTGGTCGAGGTGTTGGTCATGTGATGTTCCTTCCGAGCGTTGCCGCAGGTTCGAGGGCGTGTTGAACTGTACGTGTTCCTGAGAGATTCTCAAAATATGTTCAGAGTAGATGAGCGGTTACCATCTGACAGCTTCCGGTGAAGGCGCCTCTGGGTGCCCTGTGACAAGGTGCGACGGTAGTCGAATCAGGCCTGTGGCCAACGAAAATCTGAGAAAAAGCTGAGGGGTTGCTCTTACCTCTCAGACTCTGCGACGGCAGCTGCGGCGGGAGATGACTCTTCCCCTTTGGCCCACTGGGTTCCCTCAGTCTCGACCACGGTCAACTGCATCCGGGTCGGGGCGGTCGTTGTCAGGCCATGGCGCTGGCCCGGTGCCAGGTAGACGACGTCACCCGCGACGAGATGATGCGGCTGACCGTCAAGGTGGAAGATCATTTCGCCGGTCATGACGGTGACGATGACAATCTTGGGGGAGGCGTGTTCGTCAAGGGTTTGGTTGGCGTCGAGGGCAAAGGAGATGGTCCGGACAAGGTCATTGTTGATCAGAACGCTGTTGCGTACGGCGTCGGTGGCGAAGGGAAGATCAGCATGGACACCGGAGCGCACGAGAGACTAAGTGACGAAGGTTGCGGACATGGTGTGCCTTTCTGGGTGACCGACGGCTGATTGTGGTGAATCAGCCATCAAAAAATTACACCCGTCTGTAGGTGGTCCGAACCTGGGCTAACACAGGGAGGGAATGACTACCGTGGCCACCCTGAGGGCGTCGAGACCTCATAGGCTGATCCCATGACGTGGAATCGCAACATTCCTGGCTTGCTGACCGACGACGTCCGCCTCAGAGTCCCGCTAGATCACAGCAACCCTGACGACGTGCGCACTATTGAAGTGTATGCGCGTCGAGTGGCCACCCTCGACGGCACCGACAAGCCCTACCTGATCTTCCTGCAAGGCGGCCCAGGGTGTGAGTCTCCCCGCCCGACTCTGCGCGACCCCGGATTCCCCGGTTGGTTGTCGCGCGCGCTGGAGGACTACCAGCTTGTTCTGCTCGATCAGCGCGGCACGGGGTTGTCCTCTCCGGTGAGTGAGCCGGTGGGGGATGCTGCCAGCCAGGCCGAGTACCTCACCCATCTTCGCGCCGACGAGATCGTTGAGGACTGCGAAGATATTCGACGACACCTCGGCATTCAGAAGTGGGCGGCCCTGGGCCAGTCTTTCGGTGGGTTCACCTTGCTGAGGTACTTGTCTACCTACTCGGAGTCGTTGTCGGCTGGGTACTTCACGGGTGGTTTGTCGGCAGTCGGGCGATCCGCTGACGATATTTACGCTGCCTGCTACGAGCAGTTGCGCGCCAAGTCGCTTGAGTATTACAAGCGCTTTCCGGGGGATCGGGAGCGGTTCGCCGAGTTGGCGGCGTTTGCGAAGAAGGGCGAAATCACCACGCCGAGCGGAGATGTGGTATGTCCGTCGCGGCTGCGGTCTCTAGGGCATCTATTGGGTGCTTCAGGTGGGGCCGAGAAGCTGCACTACCTGTTGGAGTACCCGCACACCTCGCGGGCGTTTCGTCATGATTTGGTCGAGCTGTTGCCGTATGGCGGACGTAACCCGTTGTATACCGTCATCCATGAGTCTTCTTATGCCGATGGTGTGGTTACCGATTGGTCGGCTGCCCGGATGCTGCCTGAAGACTTCCGGAAAGAACCGACCTTGTTGACGGGTGAACACGTCATGCCGGAGTGGTTTGATACCGACCAGGAGTTACGCCCTTGGAAGGAGGTCGCTAACCTCATTGCGAACCACCCGTGGCCGAAGCTATACGACCCCGATGTGCTTCGGTCTGTCGAGGTGCCGTGCGCTGCCGCGGTGTACCACGACGACGCCTATGTGCCGCGCGAGTTCTCCCTCGAGACGGCGTCCCTGTTGCCGCAGATGCACGCCTGGGTGACGACCGAATACGAGCACAACGGGTCGAACGCCTCGGGCGGAGCGGTGCTTGACCGCCTTATCAAGCTCGCGAAGGACGAGATCGTTAGGTGAGACCGAGTGATCGGGTTGGGATGGTGGATTCGGCGGTGAACTGGACATGGACCCGAGCACCGATGGCGTGGGCACCCCCGAAGCGGTGGGGTCACTCACCTGGCCCGAGTCGGCTATTTCGGAGTCGCCTCCCGATACCGTTGGCTCCATGACCGACCACTTCGCAGGCGACCCCCGCACCAACTGGGAGCGGATGCTCGCCGGGGACCTCTACATCGCCAACGATCCGGAGAATGCCCGCATCGCTGACCGCGGGGCCAGGCTGGCCGACGCCTACCACCGGGCCTTCCTCAATGATCCGGCCAGTGCCCGACCCCTGCTGGCCGACCTTCTCGGTGAGCTCGGTGAGGGCGCCGTGATCAAGCCCCCGCTCTACGTCGACTACGGCGAGAACATCCACCTCGGTGCCCGCAGCTTTGTCAACTACAACTTGACGGCCCGCGACGTTGCTGAGATCCGGGTCGGTACCGACTGCCAGATCGGCCCCAACGTCCAGCTGCTCACCCCTACACACCCCATCGCTCCAGATCTGCGCCGAGACCGTCTCGAGGCCGCCGAACCCATCACCATCGGCAACAACGCGTGGCTGGGCGGGGGAGCGATCGTCTGCCCCGGCGTCACCATCGGCAACGACAGCGTCATTGGAGCTGGCGCCGTCGTCACCAAGGACATTCCAGCCGGATCCATCGCTGTTGGCAATCCGGCATGTGTCACCGGATCGGTCTACGACAGGAAGGGTGAATGACCATGAATGACATCCCGGAGACATCTACCGCCTGGTGCGACCCCGACGCGGTTGGTGCTTCGCTCCCCGAGACTGACGAGGTGGAGGCCGACCTGCAGACCGTGCAGATCCCGCCCGCAGAGTCCTTCGAGGTGCTGCGTCGCGCCAGTGAGGAGGAATTGAGAGCCCAAGAGCGAGGTGAACAGCTCGATCCGTTGGAGTCCGGACGGGCCGCGATCACTATTGTCCTGACCCCGCTGTGCCAGCTCGAAGGCGCCGTCATGCTCGGCGTTAGCCTGCTGGAGGCTGCTGTCAAGCGGGTTGAGCAGGTTGACGACGACGCAGTTGAGGTTTACCTACCCGATTGGCTTTTTGACCACGACAACCTCACCGCAGCGGACGTTCCCGGGTTGCTCGTCGAGCGGGTACGTCGTGACCTTGCTGACCCAGTCGTCGTCTCCACTATGGGGGAGGAGGCCGTCGAGCAGCTACGCAGCGGTCTGTCGGCGATCCTGGCAGCTCAGCGTCATGACGCCGCCGAGTTCTCCCGGTACGTTAACCCTGACGTCGACCCCGAATGGCTTATTGACGGCTGCCAGGAAATCTGCGTCGCCCTGGCTGCCCACGCTGCGACCATCGGATGGCAGCGCCCTGAGGTTGACGTCTCCAACGTTTTCTCCAGCCTCGACGTGGCTAGTGAGCCTGATCTCGTCCGAACCCTGCTGAGGCAAGCCCGACAATGACTGGGGAACAACTTGCACGGTGGATCGAGGAGTCGACGTCGACGGTGTTTTTTGGCGGCGCCGGAATGTCCACCGAGTCGGGCATCCCGGATTTTCGCTCGGCTGGCGGGCTTTATGCCACCCAGCACAATCTGCCTTTGCTGCTGAGTACATGCTCAGCCACGGCTGTCTAGTTGAGCATCCGAGGGAATTCTTCGATTTCTATCGCACCTACCTTGTCCATCCTGAGGCCAGGCCCAATGCCGGTCATCGTGCGTTGGTTACTTTGGAGCAGGCTGGGGAACTTTCGACGATCATTACCCAGAATATTGACGGCCTGCACCAGGAGGCGGGGTCCCGTCAGGTCATTGAGTTGCATGGGTCGGTGCACCGCAACCGCAACCGCTGCCTGGATTGTGGGCGGGACCATCCACTTTCGGTGATCATGGACGCTCCCGGAATCCCGCGGTGCTCATGTGGTGGGATGGTACGTCCCAAGGTTGTTCTTTATGAGGAATCTCTGCGACGTCAGGACCTTAACGACGCGATTACTGCGATCAGTGCCGCCGACCTGCTCATCGTCGGAGGAACCTCGCTCAACGTGTACCCGGCTGCAGCTCTGCTGAGGTTTTTCCGTGGTCGACACCTGGCTCTTATTAACCGTGAGGCTACCGGCTACGACCGGGCCGCCGACCTTGTCATCCATGATGGTTTAGGTAAGACGTTGTCTGCGGTTCAGCGTGCCGTGATGCCCTGACAGGTGACTTTGTGGAGTCCGCTGAAGGTTGCTAGGCGGTGGGCTTGGCTGATTTTGGGAGGGTGTTTTCTCATGGCCGAGGTGGACGAGACGCAGGAGTGGGAAAACTCCCGACAAGGTGGCGGGCCTGGTCCAGTTGGTGCGGATCACGTGGCAACAAAAGGTGCCAACGATGTTTGGGGTGCTGTGGGCTCCCAAGATCGGACGGATCCAGCAGGCGATGAACGTGGCGCGCGAGGAGGTGATCGCTGGGATGTACCGACCCCCATCGATCTGGTGGACGAGAACATGTACAGGGATTATCAGATGTTGATCGAGCAGAATGGTGAGGTCTAGCAGGATATGGTCACCAAGGAGAAACGCCACGAGGAGCTGGCGGCTCGATGTCGGAAGCTCCTGGACGAGGACGTCAAGAGTGCTTGAGTTTTTTCCTACGATTCCAAGAGGTCCTAACCCTCTCGGGGCTGCGACGCGGGCGAGGTGAACCTTGTGGCCATCCGGGTTCTGAGTCAATGGACGCCCACGACAGGCACGCCACCGAGGAACAGGCCTGCGCGGTGGTCCGCTGTCGACGGCCCGGCTCACCCCCGCGTAGGCGGGGTTCCACTGGGGCGACTGTCTCTCCTCCGGCTGCCCACACGGCCGTCGTCGAGGTGTGCGGCGATGTCACCGTGACCGGCCTTGAGGCCCGTCAGGAAGGAGAGTTCTTCGCAGGTCTTGACCGGCCGCTGTTCCCGCCTGTGGTTGGGTATGCTGAGATTGCCGAGGCTGCGGGGGTCTCGCGTCAGCGTATCCGTCAGCTCGCCGGCACCGCCGGGTTCCCTGTACCTGTCATCGAAACCACGCAAGGCCCGCTGTTTCCCAAAGCCGCAGCCGAGCAGTGGGCACGGACACGCCAGCCCAAGGCAGGCCGGCCACAACGGACCACCGCACCATGACAGACTTGTGTGCTGGGCCTGTTGGCCGACCCAGCACACACCCCGGGGCCGGACCGGGGCCCGGCCCTCTCATCTACCACGAAACCGTAACGTATAGACACAGGAGTACCCCCGTGACCATTCTCATCGCCCACTTCGCCATCTTCCTCATCGTCAGCGGAGCACTAGGGGGATCGCAGCTATAGCCAGCTCCCATGTCAGACGCAAAAACCACGACTACGGCATAGAACAGAAGAACCCCCTTGTCGGGCTCATCCCCTCCATCGCAGCCATCATCGCCGGCGTCCTCCTCTACCGCCTCATCTGAGCAAAACTCCCAGACCGCCCACCGCAGTCGCTCCCCGTTCCTGCCCTTGACGAAAGTGTTGACGCGCCACGAGACCTGCCACCACAGCCGCACCCAGCCCCACAGCAAGCATCCCGAAAGCGGCCACATAAAGCAGTGTCGCGGCCTGGTCCACGCCAGGGGGGAGCCTCGGGGTGGGGGACGGCAACCTATCTGTAGGCAGCAGAATCAACCCAGTCATGGCGTATCCCCTCCTCGCTTCTCACCTATCACCATGCCGCCCCGCACCTCCGCAACGACATCTTCTGCAACGCTATAAGCCGCTCCCGGCTGGCCAGCACATCTTCGGTCCAGCGGGGCGCAAGGGACCGAAGACAGAGTTCGATGGCGGTTAGGCGGCGAGGTAGGTGCTAAGATTTCCTGGATGGGTTCTGAGGTGGATTTTCCACTCTCGTGTTGGCGAGCTGTCAGAGCAACATCTAACTCTGGGCCCAGCCGTATCGCGACCGTAAAGGCAGGGCCCTGCCCCATCGACGGAAAACCGGGAGGGCTACGTCGCATCTCGCTGCTTATGGGACTCGACTGGACGCGCCCGCAAGTCCGAAAGCTGCGACTCCACCTGCACCACTCGACCCGAGCTGCAGACACTATCTATTGTGTTGCGTTCGCCACTACTTAATCTCTTCCAGGATCAACGCAGCGAAAACCCTTCGCTAGTAAATAGCGCGATATGTCTTTGGCGACATCGCCCATGCTGAGATCCGGCGCAGACTCGCATAAATCACAAAAATAGACTGGTTAGAGTACTCCTCAATCGTGGTATTAGAAAAATTCCTGACGCAGAACTTTCCAAGATTCCGCGTATCTGAAGGAATCGTAAACTTCAAACATTTAGCATCCCTTATCTATCGCGCCTAGTGGGGAGGAGGAGGGGGAGGCGCACCAAGTATCTGCTGTCGCAGTGATGCCGCAAGCCCAGCCACGCCTCTCTTGACAGCAGCTGGACCAACTGCCTTAATGGCGATAAACGGTCCTACCCTATTCGATGTCGAAGCTAAACATGACTCTAAGCCGACGAACATCGAGATCGAGCAGGGATGGACTCGCAGTATATTTTCTCTACCGAATCAGAATCTCAAGTTTTTACCTTATTCTTTTGGCCGCAGATCTGACACCTGAAGAGGAGCATACATTCTCAGGTTTTCCGCCAGTTTTCGAACATATTTCAGCCGAAAATAAATTCGCACCACCAATGGTACTTTGAGCTTCCTTTGAATTAGGATTAGTGAGAGCAGACGCAACAGCTGCCCCCTTAATTCCAGCAAGCAGTGTACCACTATCTGGACCGAAGGTAACTATATCGCCCCAGTAGGTAAGCGGAATGCCTCCATTGGGGCTATATATAGCAAATATTTGTTTCTCTAATTTCGGAATATCTGCTATTTCACGACCTTCTCTATCGCCTATCTCAAAAGCCTTGAAATTGACATAGTTACTTTTGTATGCATAGTTTTTATAGGTGACAGTCGGGATATTGGAGAGTTTACCTTCAGCAGAACCGGAAATTGTATCATGAAGATTTTCGAACTTCCCAAATCTAGACAAGGCCGCCGTCAGAGAAAGCCTTTCCATCGCACAGAACGGACAAAACTCAGCTCCAATATAGAGGAAGTTAGCTTTTGTCGACCCATCCGACTTCTCACCTGTCGCCTGAATCTGTAAGCTAGCCGACCCTGCACCTACTTGATTGTAGACATCAAGCGGCACACTTGTCAGAGAATCCGATAACTCTCCATGCGAAAGAGGTACTTTTGATTTCTCCTGGTGCTGATATAGCGCAACAGTCGTCACCGTAGCAGTTATAGCTATCACCAGTACAGCCACCGCTACTGCAACTATCCTCTTTCTTTTCCTTGATACAAGATCTCGCTCCAACCTATGGCTTAACTCTTCTCTCCGGCTCGCTAACTCACCTCTCAATAAAGGCTAATAGAACTAACATCGACTTCCGTATACCCAGCTGGATCTCTCGAACTCGAGAGCGGTATCTCCGCGACCAAGCATAGCGACGCGAGGTGATTCGGGCCTATCACGACGATCAAGGTCATACCTAGCCGCAAACTGCTAACCACTACAGAATCGCTGAGTCAACAGCCAAACAACTCGTCTACCGCGCCCGCTTTCAGCGGACGCGGTAGATCGAGGGAAGGGTTAAGGGAGCCCACCTTGTTCGATGTCGACTAGGTAGCGGGTGAGCGCTTCCTGGATGATCCCTAACTCAGTACGCCCTTCGGCATGAGCCCGTTCAGCCAACTGCCTGTTCAGCCACACCGGCAACCCGTCAGACATCGCAGGACCCCACGCGCGCCGCGCCGCAGCGATCCGCTCTGGTGACCAACCACGCTCGAAATCCTCTGCGGCCCCTCATCACGAGCATCCATCTCCGGCATACCAATCCTCCCCTCTAGATCGCCTCGGTGTACCGCTTGCGTGCCACCATCGCATGAAACACGGTGACCTTGGCTCCATGGATAACTTCCGTTCCCCGCGGAGAAGAGTAGGGGCAGGGAGGGAACAAGTGTGGATGCCTGACCGCCCATGGGCCTCCAACGACCCGACCATGGGTCTACACCCTACGAACCGCACCCATAGCCATGAAGCGGGTGTACCTGGAGGCCAGAGGAGCTGTGCTGGGGGTCCAGGGGCTGTTTCATCGTGTGGTTCCTGTCGGGAGGATCTGGGCTGGTCAGCGGCTCGACACCCGTGTCATGGCGGTCTTCTCTGCGCCGGTGACCCCATAGTTGGTATTTCGTTTGACAGCGATTTGGCGAGCCACGTAGTCGCATCTGTAGATCGTGTCGGAAAGCTTGGGGAATGGCGTGGGGGCATCATCAGATGTCACCGGCATCCCTGCACCTCACCCTCGTACCGTTTCCACCGCAACACATAACATAAGGAGCGCCACGACGGTGATCGCAACCAAGCCTGCACAGGCCACGATCATCGCCCAACGGTTACTTGCGCCGTTGAGGACGAGAACTCCGGTAATCACGGCAGCCACAAGACCCACACACAGCGCTATAGTGGCCCACGGTAACGCGGCGCTGTGGGCCGTCTGCCATGCGGCGGGAGAAGCCATTGTTTCGCTGGTGCGTATCCCCGACCAACTGTTCAATTTCAACCTCCCACGTGCGGCAGCATAGGTCGTGCCCCAAAACGCCAAGCCCGTCAAGATGTTGACCGCCGCCACAATGATGGGCAACCCAGTCATTTTCTTTCACTCCTTTAAGCTAGACATCTTTTGAATGCGGATGGCTTCCCGCGCTGGCGGGGAAGACGACCCAGGTACGGGCGTCACATAACCGAACAACGGCTCACCTCTGCATGAGCAGAGCACACCCCACGCTACAGGAGCCATGTACACGAATCGTGCGTGGTCAACTTACCTCCACCTGCTGACGCACCACCTCGAGGAGCTCACCGGAAGCTACCAGGCGGTGCGCTTCGTCGATTTCGGGGGCAAGGAAGCGGTCTGGTCCGGGGCCGGGGATGGTCTGGCGCATCCGTGCAATGACGTCAGCTACCGGCTTCGAGGGCTCCAAACCGCGCATTTGGATGGCGTTGGCGGCGGTCAGGATCTCGATACCAATGACTGCTCCCATACCGTCGATGGCGCGGCGCAGTTTGCGGGCAGCCGACCATCCCATCGAGACATGATCTTCCTGCATGGCTGAGGTTGGGATGGAGTCCACTGAGGCCGGTACGGCCAGTCGCTTCATGTCCGAGACAATGCCGGCCTGAGTGTACTGAGCGATCATATGCCCGGAGTCGACGCCGGGATCGTCGGCCAGGAAGGGATGTAGGTCACGGTTGCGGGCCGGGTCGAGCATGCGGTCGGTGCGGCGCTCACTCATCGACGCGAGGTCGGCTGCAGCAATCGCCAAGAAGTCAAGCACATACGCCACGGGGGCGCCGTGGAAGTTGCCATTGGACTCTACCCTCATGTCGTCGGTGATGACTGGGTTGTCGACAGCCGAGGCCAACTCGACCTTCGCTACCTGCAGGGCATGGGCCATCGTGTCGCGGACGGCGCCGTGGACCTGTGGGGCACAGCGCAAGGAGTAGGCGTCTTGGACTCGCTTGGCGGCACCTTCACGACCGGCCTGGATGAGGTCAGAACCTTCTAGCAAAGCGAGAATGTTGGCGGCCGAGGTGGCCTGGCCTGGATGGGGCCGCAGGGCCTGAAGGTCAGGGGCGAAGACCCGATCAATGCCGCACAGCGCCTGGACGGTCATTGCGGTCGCCAGATCAGCCGTCGGAACGAGAACGTCGAGGTCAGCTAGGGCCATGATGAGCTGGCTGAGCATGCCGTCAGTGCCGTTAATGAGGGCCAGCCCCTCCTTCTCGCGCAGGGACACAGGCTTCAGCCCGGCCTGGGCCAGGCCGGTAGCCGCATCGACTTCGTCACCGTCAGGGGTGAGGACGGTCCCTTCGCCGGTCAGGACGAGGGCACAGTGGGCTAGCGGGGCGAGGTCGCCCGAACAGCCAAGAGACCCATATTCCCCCACGACTGGGACGAGCCCGGAGTTGAGCAAGTCAGCATATGCAGTGACGACCTCTGGACGCACTCCGGTGTGGCCAGATGCCATCGTCTTAAGGCGCAGGATCATCATGGCGCGGATGACCTCGGTCTCGACCCGTGGCCCGGTTGAGGCTGCGTGGGAACGGATGAGGGAGCGCTGCAGAGCAACGCGGTGATCACGGGGCACTCGGGTGGAGGCTAGGGCACCGAAGCCGGTGGAGATGCCGTAATGCGGGTTGGGGTCGTCGGCCAGGCTCTCGACGAGGTCAGAGGCTTGTTTCACCCGCTCCATTGCCTGCTCTCCGACCGTTACCGGGGTTCCCAGCCGGGCGACTGTGACGACGTCGTGGGGAGTGAGTGGGGCACCAATATCAACAATGGTGGGGTTCATGATCGTCCTTCCTTGGCCACGTCGCCGTGGCAATTGTTTCTGTGACGTTCCACTCTGTGATGCAACCACTAACGTTGCCGATTCGCTACCAAACGGCGCGAGTCGGGGCGAGTGGCGATTCTGGTGTCAGCCGTCGAGTCGCAGCCTTGGTTGGCTCAGTCTGAGAAACCGGCCCCCTTGGTAGACCCGGTCGATGAGGGACACACCCGGGCGGTACATGAGGTGCAGCCACGACGGGGCGGCCAGGCTCACCAGATCGGCGCGGGCACCAGGCTTCACCACGCCCACGTTGTCGCGGTGAAGGGCCGCGGCACCGCCTGCAGTCGCCGACCACAGGGCCTGCTCAGGTGTCATCCCCATCTCGCGTACCGCGATGGCAAGGCAGAATGGCATCGACGAGGTGAACGCAGTGCCGGGATTGCAGTCGGTGGCCAACGCGACCGTCACCCCGGCGTCAAGGATGCGTCGGGCGTTAGGGTAAGGCTGTTTAGTACTAAACTCGGCAGCCGGAAGCAGGGTAGCCACGGTACTGGTGGCCTTCAGGGCGTCAATGTCCTCATCGGCTAAAAACGTGCAGTGGTCAACGGAGGTCAGACCCAACTCACAAGCTCGTGGGATAACCTCAGAGGGCCCCAGCTGGGCTGCATGCAGGCGAAGGCCCAGCCCAGCATCCTTGCCAGCGCGCAAAATCTCGAGGGTCTGGTCGGGGTCGAAGGCACCCGTCTCGCAGAACACATCGATCCAGCGCACGTACGGACGCACGGCGTGTAGCATCTCGCCGCACACCAGACGGACGTACTCGTCAGGCTGACAGTCGGGTGCGACGACGTGGGCGCCCAGGAAGGTGACCTCGTCGGTATGGGAACTGGCCACTCGCGCCAGCTTGACCTCCGTCTCGACGTTGAGCCCGTACCCCGTCTTGGCCTCAACGGTCGTCGTTCCGTTACGCGCCATTTCGTCGAGGATCCCAGTCATGACGGCGTCGAGAAAACCCATCGGAGCTTTGCGAGTGCGCCGAACAGTGCGCAGGATCCCGCCGGCCTGGTATTTCTGCCCGTTCATTCGTGCGTCGAACTCGTCGCTGCGGTCGCCGGCGAAGACGGGGTGACTGTGAGAGTCGACGAAGCCTGGGATGACGCAGGCGCCGGCCAAATCGGACTGGTGGTCGGCTGCCGGAGCTTTTGCTGATGGGCCTACCCAGGCAATCCGGTCCCCAGAGATGATGACGGCGGCATTGCGGATCTGCCCGAGTTCGTCCGTATCGACGGATGGATCGTTGGTGACGAGCAGGCCGATGTTATTGATAACGATGCTCACGAGTCACGGCCTCTCAGGCTGTCCAGCACGTGGCGCAGGTCCTCACCGACCGTGGCATCACGCCGATTCCACTCCCCAGCAACGATGGTAGCTGTGACGTCATTGGCCGTTGCTACTAGGGGCCAGCGCGTCGGGTCCACCCCGGCCAGGCGTGCTGATGACGGCTCGA
>ENA-OOLG01000044-OOLG01000044.1-human-skin-metagenome-genome-assembly--contig:-NODE-44-length-16915-cov-5.310558_pt1 | contig 16915 bp, 17 predicted proteins | sample MGYA00248896_ERZ501030 | MGnify/ENA primary metagenome ERZ501030 (study PRJEB25958, sample SAMN03398599) | human skin metagenome | study: EMG produced TPA metagenomics assembly of the Human Skin...
GCCCCCTTCGTGACGGGGGGTTCCCCCCCCCGAGGGCGGAATTAGTTGAAAGCGATGACCCCCGCCGCAGCCAACCGCCGGTGCAGCAACTCATGAGGTCGCCGGAGGTCCTCCGGTAGACAGGTCAGCGCGCGAAAACTACCAACAGAGGGAGGTGCGGAACACAATTCCGGCTCCCCCTCGCTCGAGGTGTCAAAAATCGTCACGGGGTCAGAAGAGGTGGGGTCGTGAGGGCACAACCCGACGACGCCGTCGGAATTAGGAAGGCGACATGATTTCGTGAGCGTGATTCTCTCGGGCCACCCGACATCAACAAGATGAGAGTCGACTCCCTCCATGGTCGAAACCGCCGCGACCGTGATATGGGCTGGCTGGTGCAAGACAGGTACGCCAACTGCCATGAGCTGGTCCCGGATACTTTGAAGGATCTCTTGGGCCTTGTCGTCGAGGGTAAGGGACAAGGTGTGGGTGAACACAATACCGGGCTGCCAGTCGACGTCATCTGCCACAACTCACCCCCTCACATGTGTTATAAAGCTGTGAACACTGTCACCTTTTCCTTCAAGGACGGGCCGCGTTCCAACCACGACGCTGAAGGAGGTGCCAACGGTGGCAAGTGAAACACAGCGCGAGGAGCACAGTGCCGGACGAGCTGCACTCAACACCATCGCTACCTGGGGTTGACACATCATCTTTGGTATTGGCGGCCGCGCGCGAAACCCCTGAAGCACCGTAATGAGATTACTTCGTCATTTACTTTCGCCGGTGGTGACGGAGCAAAGGGAGGGCACCCAGTTGGATGCCCTCCCTTATGTCTGCGTGTACGTCAGATCACGCGGCGGGAACAGTCTCGACCGTGACGTGACCCTTAATAGCGTCATGCAGCTTGACGCCGACAGTGTGCTTGCCGATGGTCTTGATCGGCTTGGTGATCTCGATGGACCGCTTCTCGAGGGCGGGGCCACCGGCCTTCCTGACTGCCAGCGCAATATCGCCAGGAGTCACGGCCCCGAACAGACGACCGTTCTCGCCGACCTGGACAGTCACCTGGACGACCAGGTGCTCCAGCTGCGAGCGGATCTGCTCAGCCTCCTCCTTGGACTTGATCTCCTTAGCCTTACGGGCGCGAGTGATGTCCTTGATCTGGGCCTCAGCACCGCGCGTCCACTTGATGGCGTAATTCTGCGGCAGCAGGTAGTTACGGCCATAACCGTCCTTGACCTCGACGATGTCACCGGGGACACCGAGCTTGGCCACCGGAGCAGTGAGAATGAGCTTCATGTCTTCCCCCTTCTCAGCGAGCCGTCGAGGCGTACGGGAGCAGTGCGAGTTCGCGTGCGTTCTTAATCGCAATAGCGACCTTGCGCTGATCCTGGACAGACAGCCCGGTGACGCGACGTGCGCGAATCTTGCCTCGCTCAGAGATGAACTTGCGCAGCAGGGCGGTGTCCTTGTAGTCGACCGCGCCAATATGCACGGTCTTGATGGGGACGACCTTCTTCTTGTTCACAGACTTGCGCTGTGGACCGGCCATTGTGGTGCTCTCCTTCGTATGAAAGCCCGGCTCTTGCCGGAATGTGCCTTGTCCGCGACCCCGAATAGGGGCGCCGAACCTGATGTTTGTTGATGACGCCGCTTGTCAGCGGTGTAGCCCTACCGATCAGAACGGGGGCTCGTCGGTCTGGGCTGAGGCCCAGGGATCGACTCCACCACCACGGTTGGCGTCACCGTTGTTATAGGACCCCTGGTTCCCGGGGTTTCCACCCCAGTTACCACCCTGGCCACCATTGCCACCAGACCAACCGCCTTGGCCACCAGCGGAGTTTCCACCCCAGTTACCTCCGCCGGAGGACTGGTTACGCGAAACCTTCGCCGCAGCGAATTTCAGCGACGGGCCAATCTCGATGACGTCAATCTCATAGGAGGTGCGACGGTTGCCGTTGCGGTCCTCATAGGAGCGAGCCTTGAGGTTGCCGCTGACGATGACGCGCATTCCCTTGGACAGGGACTCAGCGACGTTCTCGGCGAACTGGCGCCACACCGAGCAGTTGAGGAACATGGCCTCACCGTCACGCCACTCATTAGTCTGTCGGTCAAAGGTTCGCGGGGTTGATGCCACCGTGAAGTTCGCGACAGGCACCCCGTTGGGGGTGAAGCGCAGCTCAGGATCGGCGGTTAAGTTGCCAATCACCGTGATGGGTGTTTCGCCAGCCATGTCAGTCTCCAGATCGCAGTAGTTCTAGTAGTTTGCAATCAATGGTTCCAGTGTGCCGTTCACCCTGGACAGTCTCCCATGTATCGCCTGGGAAACAGGGCAAACAGACTTGTGGGACCCGCGATCCTCAGTGGATCTCGGGACGCATGACCTTAGTGCGCATAATCTTCTCGTCGATGGCGAGAAGACGATCCAACTCCTGGATGGTCGCGGGCTCGCAGGTCGCGTTGACGACGACGTAGATGCCTTCCGACTTCTTCTGGATATCGTAGGCCAGACGACGCTTGCCCCACACGTCGACGTTGCCAACAGTGCCCTTCTCGTCAGTGATGACCTTCAGGTACTTCTCCATGAGGGAATCGACCTGACGCTCTTCGACGGTCGGATCAACGATAATCATGACCTCGTACTTACGCATACGCTGACTCCACCTCCTCTGGTCTCAGCGGCCACGAGTACATCCCGTGGCAGGAGGGCGAATGCCACCGATCGGGGTCTTCCCGACCAGCCGACTGCCATGACAGGCAGCCAGTTAGAGAGGATACCGGGTGACCCGCCGTTCTCCGAATCCAACACGTTGCGACAGTTGTTGCAGCCTGACCATATACCCCCGCTCCGGGACGGAACGAGTCCAAGCCGGGTAACGGCCTCCAGCCGGGCGTCAATGGATCGAACCGCTCTGGAGCTCCGCACCGCCACTACCAGCTCCCCTCCATCGGCGGGAGTCCCGCGACCGGCACAACTGGCCTTATCGGGCTCGCCGGGTTGGGAACGCTGTCACCAGGTTCCGAAACTAGCGGAATTCAGCGACCGCGCGGCGGTCCAGGGATGAGGATCTCCCCACCGGCACGCCAAGCACGCAGGCCAGAGGCGAGGAAGTCGCAGTTGTAACCCTTCTCCCGCACCGGACCTACCAGATGACCGGAGCGAAACCCTGTGTCACACACGAGGATGAAATGGGGGTCAGGTTCGGCGAGCGGGTCATCACCATACACGGCGGTAAAGGGGTCAGCGAGCAGCTCCTTAGGGTTGACGAGCCGCGCCCCGGGTGCGTGCCCGGCTTCATACTCACGAGAGGTCCGCACATCAACGAGCACCCCACCCTTAGCGAGGGCGTTGAGGACGTCCGGGAGCTCGAGGCCGCCCTCGGCCATCCCATGATTCATCAGCAGGTCGCGCAATCCCATATCTGCACAGTGTAGGGAACCCTGTCGATCGGTGACTCAGAGCGTGTCCAACCCCACCGCCCAACTCATCTGATGGCGAAAACTCCCGACACGGCAAGGCCCGCGGAACGGTGATACCCGTCCCCCGGGCCAGCTGACAAAAATAGTCAGTCCCGCGTTCGACACCGTCACACTCGTCGAGGGCGATTTTTTCAGGCGCTGATACCGGCCAGTACCTCCCGGACCTCTTGAGGATTCGAGGTAGCCATGAGTCGGCTGCGGAAATCAGCCTTGACCAGGGAACGGGCTAGCGAAGCCAAAATCCGCAGGTGCTCGTTACCAGCGGCAGCTTCGGGAACAGCGATGAGGAAGATCAGGTTAGCCAAAGAACCGTCCGGGGCTCCCCAATCCACGCCCTTGTCACTACGGGCAAAGGCCAGTGTCGGGCGGCCGACGCCATCGCATTTACCGTGCGGGATAGCGATACCGTCGCCGAGTCCTGTTGTTCCCACCTCTTCACGGGCACGAACGGCTTTGATGAGAACGTCGCGGTCAATCAGGGCGCCACTAACATCGATAAGGTCGACCATCCTCTCAATAGCGTCGTCCTTATTTCTTGCGGTAAGGGAGAGATCAATAGATCCCTCGTCAAGCAGGTCTGCGATGATAGCCATGTCATAACTCCTTTCGAGGCGGCTCACGCGGTGACCGCGTGATCCTTCTTACGGGCGGAAATTCTCTTGAGGGCCAGGGACATGAAGGCCGTCACTAAAGCTCCAACGAGGATCGCCGCAAAGAACCCGAGCAGGGGCTTGCACGCCCCGAGCGCACCGACGATCGGGCCACCATGCATGACGACATCATGAACGCCAAACATGCCAGCCAGCACAGCAGCGACGGCACCACCCACCATATTTGACGGGATCACACGGGCCGGGTCAGCCGCGGCGAAGGGGATAGCACCTTCGGTGATGCCGAACAGGCCCATGAACAACGCAGCAATACCGGCGTCACGTTCTTGCTTGGTGAACAGACGACGACCGATGAGGGTGGCCAGGCCCATGCCGAGCGGGGCCACCGGGATGGCGGCCGCGGCCAGCCCCATAACCTTGCCCTGGTCAACGGCGATCATGCCCCCGGCGAAAAGGAAGGCAACCTTATTAACTGGACCGCCCATGTCGAAGCTGATCATGAGGCCAATGATGATGGCGAGGATGGCTATCGACGATGTCGTCATGCTGGCCAGGAAGTTGGTCAACCCATTAAACAGGGCCGCTAGCGGGCGACCGAGCACATAGACGTACAGTAGTGAGACGATCGCGGTGCCGAAAATCGGGACGATAAGGATTGGCACAATCGGCCTGACGTACTCGTGCCACGGGATCTTCCTCATCCATTTGGCGACGTAGCCAGCGATGAAGCCGATGATAATAGCGCCGATAAATCCGGTGTTGAGGCCGGTCTTCGTGCCACCGGGGCCAGTCGTCGTCAGGTAAGGGAATTGTGCGCCGCTATTGGCGATGAAGCCAGAGACCATGCCGACGACCAGACCAGGACGGTCGGCGATAGCCTGAGCGATGAAACCGGCGAGTACCGGGATCATGAGGGAGAAAGCCAGCGTGCCAACTTGCAGGATGGTCTGCCAGAAGCTGTCTTCAGGAACGGCGACGCCACCAGCAGTAGGTTTGCCACCGATACCTAAGGCCAGCGCGATCATGATGCCGCCACAGACCACGAACGGGATCATGTGGGATACACCAGCCATGAGGGCGGCGTACAAGGTGTGCCCAACGGACTCCTTCCCGTCCTTACTGGAGGTGGTTCCCGCTTCAGCGACTGGTTCGCCGGAGAGTTCGACCCCGGCGCCGCGGGTTGAAGCAGTCAGGGCCTGTTCCAGCAGCTCGGCTGGACGTGAGATGCCATCTTGAACGCCGGTCACCAGGACTCGCTTGCCGTCGAAGCGGGACAGATCGACCTCAGTGTCGGCTGCAATGACTACAGCATCGGCTTCACGAATGTCGTCGGCAGTGAGCTCGTTCTCAACACCAATCGAACCCTGGGTCTCAACCTTGATCTGGTTACCGGCCTCCTTGGCGGATTCTTCCAACCTCTCGGCAGCCATGTAGGTATGGGCAATACCGGTCGGACATGCTGTGATTCCGACGTACTTCTTCATTGTTCTCCTTGCTGTGGGGACGCGCTCGTCCGGCTGCCAGCGAGCGCTGGAATGGTTGACGCCAACCCCCATGGTCGGAGGCAGTCCTACTGACACCGAACCATCCACACGGCAACGTGAGGCGCCCGAAGAGCCACCTTCTCGCGGAGTCGGCACTCGGCAGGAGTGTACTCCCGACCTTGCCGCCGGAATCCATGACCCGGTGACGAAAAACCCCGGCTCGGGCAAGGGTGGGTCACGGAATTGACGCGACCGCCCCCGTGCTGACAAAAATCGACACCGCAATTTAATCGGGTCTCAACCCCGGACCAATCCGGCTGTGACGCACTGCGCAAGACGCGCTCTACCAACGGAAAACTGAAGAACCCGCCCGCGCCCTGAATCAGTGCCTGGAATTTTTCTTCCCAGCTCTTCGCCGGGCCGCAAGCCGCGCGTACATTTCCTCAACGATCTCGGTGAATCTCTTCTCTACCTCGCGTCGGCGCACCTTGAGAGTCGGGGTGAGCAAGCCGTTGTCTGTAGTGAACTCGTCCCACAACACCCGCAGGTCACGAATTTGCTCTTGATGAGGCAGTTTCTCAGTGATCTCAGCCACCCGGCGACGAATTTCTTCCGCGAGCTCCTCGGAACGCAGCATCTCCGAGCCCGTCATTGAGGTGATGTGTAACCTCTCAGCCAGTTCCTCCACCTGCGGCAACGACGGCTTGACAAGCAGAGTCAGGCACGGGCGGTTATCGCCCAGCAGTACCGCGTGCTCGAACAGCGGGTCCTTCATGAGCGAACTCTCGATCGGTTGCGGCGAGATGTTCTTGCCGTTCAAGGTGACGATAATGTCTTTGAGTCGATCGGTAATGACGAGGAAACCATCTTCATCGAGGTACCCGATATCGCCAGTGTGCAACCAGCCATCGTCGATTGCTGCGGCAGTAGCCTCAGGGGCTTTCCAGTACCCCTTCATGACGTTGGGACCGCGGTAGAGGATCTCCCCCTCCTCAGTCGTCGTCATCTGACTCCCCACCAGCAGCTTGCCGGCGGTGCCGAACTTATATCCGTCTGGAGAGTTGAAGCTCACCAGTGGGGAGGCCTCCGTCAGCCCGTACCCCTGGCACACCAACAGCCCGCAGGCGGCGAAGAACTCTTCGACCTCCTTACGCAGCGGCGCTCCACCGGCCGCCAACACGGTCTTGGGGCCACCGACGGCGTCACGAATGGCCTTGAGGACGAGACGATCGGCAACCTCATGACGTGCTCGCAGCGATACGCTGACACGCCGTCCTTGCCGCTGGGACTGCCACCACTCGCGGCCAACCTCCAGCGACCATTCAAAGATCTTGAGCTTGACCGGAGAATCAGAGACCTTTTCACGGGCCACTTTCATGACCTGTTCGTACAGCTTCGGCACTGAGACGAAGAGGGTTGGACGAACCTCAGCCAACATTGTCGAGATCGTCTTAGGGTTAGGCACGAAGGTGTTGAGGCAACCGTGCCGGATCACCACCATCGACCATCCCCACTCCAGGGCGTGTGAGAGCGGTAAGAAGCTCAGGGAATGATCGGCCGGGGTGACGTCGAAGAACGCGTCGAGGGCCTGCAGTTCAGCCAATGCAGCCCGATGGCTGATCATGACCCCCTTGGGCTGACCAGTGGTTCCCGACGTGTAGATCAACGCGGCGACATCATCGGCAGATGACTGCCCCATGCGCTCCTCAACGACCTCCTGCATCTCCTCAGAAACCCCGGCCTGACGCACCTGTTCCAGGGACAGCACCGTCAAACCATCATGATCACTAACCTGATCTGCTGGGTCTATCAGGATCACCGTCTCCAACCCAGGCATCTGGTCGCGAGCCTCGAGAATGCGGTCGAGCTCCTTGGAACCAGCCGTGACAATGACACGCACCCCGGCGTCAGTGACGATGTGAACAATCTGATCAGGGGTCGACGTCGGGTAGATCGGTACCGGGACGACGCCCACAGTTACGCCCGCGAGATCAGCCTCGATCCACTCCGGGCAGTTGCCGACAAACAAAGAAATACGATCCCCCCGCTGCAGACCATCTTTGGTGAGTAACCCGGGAGTGATAAAAGCCCGCGCGAGCCCGGCGACACGACGCCCAGTCTCTGCATAAGTGCGGATAATCCACTGGCCGCCTCGACGAACTCGAGTCGCGGGACGGAAACCGTGGTTGGCGACCGTGGCGCGGAACATGTGGGCGAGGTGGCTCTCGACGAGGTTCTCCCCCGGTACAGGTTGACCGAGAAGATCCCCGGCCGGGTCAAGTTCAGCCCTGCGGGGCTGATGTGTGCTCGCTGACATGACCGTTCTCCCTTGCCGGTATCGACCCAACTCCCCATCGTAATATCCTGCGATCACCCCGCGCAGGCGCCGGTCACAAGCGCTCACGCAGCCAAACGATATCGCGAGCCTGACCCTCAGCGTCCCCTGGAGTCTCGACAACGACCGGGGCCTGCGCGGCACGGATGGCATCGACGAGGGTATCGGCCTCGCACTCGCCTTCCCCTAGATTGGCGTGGCGATCCCGCCCCGACCCGACAGCGCCTTGAGAATCGTTGGCATGCACTAGATCGATCCGACCCGTAATGTCACGCACGTCGTCGACCAGACTCGTCATATCCAGACCGGCCGCGAAAGCATGGCACGTGTCCAGACAGAACCCGACGTTCTCGTGCCCTGACGCGGCACCAATGGCCTCCCAGGTACCCGCCAACCTCTCCAAGAACCGCGCCATCGCATTGGCTCCACCAGCAGTGTTTTCTACCAACAGCGGCACCGACATTTCGAGTTCGTCAATGGCTTTACGCCAGTTGTCCTGCCCCTTCTCAATCGGCTCCCCGGCACGCACGTGGCCACCGTGAACGACGACCCCCATTGCCCCAACTTCGGCAGCGGCGTCAAGGGTTTGCTGCAGAAGTTTGCGGCTGGGGATGCGGATACGGTTATTAAGGGAAGCGACGTTAATGACGAAAGCGGAGTGCACCACCAGCGTCAGACCAACCTCCCCGGCGGCCTCCCGCAGCGCCTGGGGGCCGCCGGGAAAGTTACAGTCCGGTTTCTTCCAAGATCTCGGATCCCCCAGACTGATCTGAGCGATATCGGCTTCACGCGCTGCCGCCTGCGCCACGGCGTCGGCAGCGTCGACATGACCCCCAATGATCCACTTCGTCATGCCAACACTGTGCCATCAAACAATGTACGGTCAAACACCGCGCCGTGAGGTAGCGCCGGCCCCACGACTGGTGGTGCGTTATAGCGGAACGCTGACGAAAGTCGCTTCGATGATGGTGACCATCCTCACCGTGCCGTAGATTGGACGGTATGGCAACGAGCATGGTCACGGGTGGAACATCAGGCATCGGCCGCGAATTCGTCACCCAACTGGCTGCCCGCGGGGACGACATCGTCATCGTCGCCCGCGATACCGAGCGGATGGCCGCGATCAAGGACGACGCTGAAGCCCGCTACGGAGTTTCCGTCGAGACTATTGCGGCAGACTTGTCGTGTCGCGAGGACGTCGACCGAATCGCCACCCGGGTGGAGGACCCTAACCACCCCATTGATCTACTGGTCAACAACGCCGGGTTCGCAGTGCATGCCAAGATCCTTGACACTGATACCCTTGAACTACAGGACCGTGCCTTCGAGGTCATGATGCGGGCAGTTCTAGTGCTCTCAGCCGCAGCCGGACGCGCAATGAAGGCCCGCGGTCATGGGGCCATCCTCAACCTCTCCTCGTCAAGTGCCTGGATCAATACCGGCAACTACTCAGCCGTCAAAGCGTGGGTGCTCACCTTCACCGAGGGGCTGTCTAACGAGCTGGCCGGCACCGGCGTCAAGGCCATGGCACTGTGCCCCGGATGGGTACACACCGAATTTCACTCCCGCGCCAACGTCACCGCCAACCATCTGCCGGATTTTTTCTGGATCGACACCGAGGTCCTGGTGCGCGAAGCCCTCAATGACCTTGACCATGGCAAGGTAGTGTCTATTCCCACCTCGCTCTGGAAGTTCTTCATCGCTGTGGCCACACACACTCCACGTTCCGCTATGAGATTCCTGTCACGAACCTTGTCCTCGTCTCGAGACAAGGACGATCATCCTCGGCAGGCTCCGGGAGGCGAGGCCTGAGATGGCCAGCGTCAAACCCACTAGGGACCGAGGCCGCTACACCAATGATCTGTCTGCCGTGACGCGACAGGCAGCGAACCTGCTTCTGCTGCGTCCCCTGGTGTGGAAGGTCGTCAAAGTTAGCGTCCACGGAACCGACAACCTCGATGGGCTCGACGGTGCCTACGTCGCCGTCGCTAACCATTCCTCCCACCTCGACGCCCCGCTCGTCTTTGGGGCCCTTCCCAAACGGCTGTCAAAATATCTGGCTACCGGCGCCGCCGCCGACTATTTCTTCACCGCTTGGTGGAAGGCCATCGCCCCAGTGCTCTTCTTCAACGCGTTCCCGGTTGATCGGGGCAAAGGCAAAAGTAAGCAGGGCGCCCATAGTCCCCGTTCCCATCGCGGTATGGCGGGATCGCTACTGACAGACGGCGTCCCTCTGCTGATCTTCCCGGAAGGCACCCGGTCTCGCACCGGCGCAATGGGAACCTTCAAGCCTGGGGCTGCCGCATTAGCTATTTCGCGTGGAGTTCCGGTTATCCCGATTGCGTTAGTCGGGGCATGGGCGGCCATGCCGTCCGAGCAGGCCGGGTTACCAAAGGGACGTCCATCAATTCACGTGGCTATTGGACACCCTATGGACCCTGTTCCCGGCGAGATCGCCCACGAGTTCTCCGAACGGATTCGTCGCCAAGTAATCGAATTACACGACCAAACCGCCCGCGCCTATGGCATGCCAACCCTTGACGAGTACGGACGCCACCGCGCGCTGAGTCAGTCCTCTGAGAGCAGCCACGCAGCGTCTACCAGCAAGGAGTCGACGGCTGAGCCCCCTCGGCCGAACGGAGGCCAATGATGGATCGCCCGGTCAACATCCGAGAGGTCGATGCCTGCCGGATCATTTCGATGACCCGGGTGGTGTCCATTGATGACCTCGGCCCCTTCATAGAAGAAGCCTTCGAGGTTCTCGAACGCCTTGTCCCCGGTTACCCTGCCCTCGGCAAGACCTTCCCGTTTGTCATTTACCATGATGGTCTCACTGCCGAACACGACGGCACCGTCGAGGTATGCCAACCGTTCCAGGGCACGATCGAAGACTCTGTACTCCCCTGTGGCGTCGCTGTACGCATCGTTAACGCCCACCGGGAAGCATGGGTTACCGTTACTAAGGCCGAATTGGAGTACCCCGACATTGACGAGATCTATGACGACTTCGACACCTGGCTTGAAAAAGCTGGGCTAGTGCGCAATGCCGCGCCACGCGAAGTTTACTGGGCCGACTGGGACACCACCGGCATGGAAGAACCGGTCTGCGACGTGTGCTTCCCCATCGCCTGAGGTCGACGTCGGCGCGACCACCTCACGACAGCGCCCCAGGAGCGGACAACAAGAGATGCCCTGTCAAACGCGGGCTGCAATCAGCTATAACGGACGGTCACCAGCCCCTCTCCGGGAGCGATGGCGTTCATCGCCGCCGTTGAGAGGTCGAGGCAACGTCCACCGACGTAGGGACCGCGATCGTTAATCCGCACGGTCACGGTACGGCCATTGCTGACGTTTGTGACGCGGATGGTCGATCCAAGCGGAAGGGTCTTCGACGCGGCGGTGAAAGCTGACGGATTGAAAGTCTCACCGGAGGCGGTGGGGCCACCAGCAGTGCCGTCTCCCTCGCCGTAGGTAGACGCCAAACAGGTGATGCCCCTAGTTACCGGATTCGAGGAGGAACCGGAGGACGACCGGCTTGAGGAAGAGGATGACGAGGTAGAACGCGACGGCTCAGCCTTCTTGGTGCCAACCTTGACGACCTGGGTTACGGGGGCCTTGACGACCTTGCTAGAGACCTTCTTCTCGGACACCTTCTTACCGTCCTTGAAGACGACGGTCCAGGTCTCCTCGTTAATACCGTTGACGCCCTTAGTGATGATCTTGGTCTCGCCCTTGGGCAGATCGGAGTCCTCAACCTTCCTGGTGGAGAAAGGTACGGCGACGCGGCGCTTCTGGGGCTTCTGGTCAACCATCGTTAGGTTGATCTTCATGCCGTCAGCAAGCGGAGTGCCTAGACCCGGGTTGACGATATCGCTCGAATCAACCTTGATCTTGGCCGCTTTGAGAGCGTCGGCAACGGTTCCGACCGCGGTGACCTTCTGAGTCTTACCGCCAGTGGTGACCGTGACATTCTTGGCCGTCTGCATCGAGAAGGACAGCCCGGCTCGCGAAATATCCAGCGAGCGCGACACCGATACGAGGTTGTCAGGATCCGACTGGTTCAGTTGCGCCAGAACCTCGGACACGTTTTTGGCTGTGGTCCAACGGGCCACCTTCTTGCCGTCAATAGTGACCACGACACGGCGACCGTAGTTAACGGTGATGACCTGCCCATCGTGGATCTCAGAGTCCAGCGAGGGCTGCACGTCGTCGTGGGGGCCAACTGTAATCCCCTGCTGAGCGAGGGCCTGCTTGACCGTGCCCGGCTTGACCTTGGCCTGCTGGGAGACTCCATCCACGGAGAAAGTCACGGTGTCTCGATCAAGCGCCTGGACCATCGTCAGGCCGCCAGCTGAGGTGAGGCTGAGGGCCCCGGCAATCGCGGAAGCTACAACTTTCGACATTCGACCACTTCAGTATCGGGGGCTCGAGGGCCCGGTACGGGGATCGGCGTCAGCCACACAGGCACGCGCCAACGTGCCCCCGGCAGGAAGCACGGCCACTACCATAGAACAGATCATTCGAAGAATCCAAAGATTTACTGAGAACCTTAAGATTCGCTCGTGTTGAACGCGTGCTCGGCAGGGGGCCATATTGAGGTCACCGAAGCCCCAGATCGAGCGGAAGTCGCGCTATAAAGCCATTTTCTGATGAGTCTCCCCAGCGATGGACCTGCCTCAGGTTCTCAGTTTGAATCGCTCATCCTAGGGTGCCATCGCACCAACCTCATTGAGTTCGTGACAACAAAGATCGAGCTGAAGGCCATCGCCGCAGCCGCAATCACCGGACTCAACAAGCCCACGGCGGCGACCGGAATAGCAACCACGTTGTAAGCGAAGGCCCAAAACAGGTTCTGGCGAATCGTGCGGTCCGTGGCGTGGGCTAAGGATAAAGCGTCAACTGCCAAACATGGATCCCCCCGGGTGCAGATGATGTCGCTGGCAGCGATGGCGACGTCGGTGCCAGTCCCCATGGCGATGCCTAGATCTGCGGTCTGTAGGGCAGCAGCGTCATTGACCCCGTCCCCCATCATCGCGACGCGGGCGCCGTCAGCACGCAGCTGAGTGACGACATCGACCTTGTCGGCGGGCATGACCTCGCTAATCACCTCGCCAATGCCCAATTCTGACGCCACACGGGCTGCAGCGCCGGAATTATCACCCGTTACGAGCACCGGGCGTACGCCAGCTTGGGCCATTCGCTTCACCGCGACGGCAGCCTCCGGCTTGATCTCGTCGCTTACCGCGATGGCACCGAGAATGTCGTCGCCCCGCCCCGCCAAGAGCACCGTGCGACCCTCAGCTTGGGCTCGCTCGACATTTTTTGCCAGCGCGTCAGGGATGGCGTCAAAAAGCGACACCCGCCCAGCCTTGGCTGGCAGCCCGTTCACAACCCCACTAACCCCAAGGCCAGGAAGAGCCTGGAAGCTCTCTGCGGGGGTCACACTTGGGCACGCCTTAACGATGGCTCGCGAAATCGGGTGCTCCGACCCTGCTTCAAGCGCTGCTGTGACGGTAAGCGCGGGTGAGCTGTCAGAAATGTTCACCACATGTCCGGATTCATCCCACACCGCGACGACGGCCATCTGGCCGGTGGTGATAGTGCCGGTCTTATCCATCGCCATGACATCAATACCGCGGGCCCTCTCCAGAGACCCCGCACCTTTAATAAGGATTCCCAACCGGGCACCGCGTCCCGTGCCAGCAAGCAGGGCCATAGGGGTTGCCAAACCCAGGGCACAAGGGCAAGCAATGATGAGGACCGCAACCCCAGCGGTGAAGGCGGCGGTGGCTCCCTGACCCAAGACCGCCCATACAATCATCGTCAGAGCCGAGATGATCAAAACTGTCGGCACGAAGACCGATGAGACTTTGTCGGCGAGATCCTGGGTCTTGGAACGACTAGTTTGAGCAGCCTCAACGAGGGAGGCGATGCGAGAAAGCTCGGTATCTGAACCAACAGCGGTTGCCTCCACGACCAACCGTCCGGAGGTGTTAACGGTGGCACCAACCACTTCGTCACCGACTGTCACCTCGACCGGTAAGGACTCGCCGGTAACGAGAGAGGCGTCAATCGCCGAGCTCCCCTCAGCGACCCGACCATCGGTGGCGACCTTCTCTCCCGGGCGCACGACGAAATGGTCCCCTACCGCAAGGGCCTCGATCGGGACAGTGACCTCCTGGTCATTACGGATAACGCGCACCGACTTGGCGCCCATCCGTAGCAACGCCTGCAGGGCGGACCCGGCGTCAGCGCGGTTACGGGCCTCAATCCACCGCCCAACGAGGATGAAGGTAATAACGCCGACTGATGCCTCCAGGTACAGGGCGGAGGACGGATCCGTGCGTTCTAGAGCCCACGTCATGCGGTGACGCATACCGACATGTCCGGCATTACCCCACACCAACGCCCAAACCGACCATCCCAGTGAGACCAAAGAGCCAAGGCTTATGAGAGTGTCCATTGAGGTTGCGCCATGCCGAAGGTTCGTCCAGGCGGCGTGATGGAATCCCTCCCCGCACCAGAAGACGACCGGGAGGCTAAGAGCCAGCGCCAGCCATTGCCATCCGTCGAACTGCAGAGCGGGAATCATCGAGAGCATCATCACCGGCACTGCAAGAATAACGGCGACTATCAGTCGGGTGCGAATCTTCGCTGTGTGATCCTCGGGGGGTACGGCCGGCGTGGGGACATTCGCCCCGTAACCAGCAGCCTCGACCACCCCGATAAGGTCGTCGACCTCAATAGACCTCGTGGCGAGGACATGGGCTCTACTGGTGGCGTAGTTGACGGTGGCCTGGACCCCATCAATCTTATTGAGCTTCTTTGCGATGCGGGCGGCGCACGAGGCGCAGCTCATACCTGTGATGTCGAGGTCAATGGGGGTGAGTTCCATCGCGTCCTTTAGCTCAGACTGGCCGTCTGAATGAGTCAGGGTGGGCATATGTTTCCTTCCTGGACGGCCCACCAGAGTCCATGGGGTCAGGGCTACCGGCTACTGGCAGCTCCAGCGACCCCAGGAGGCCGGTGGGCCGTAGGGAAAATAAACGTCGGGGCCGGGATCTGGTAGCGTCATGCGGTCAAACCCCGGGGCCCGACGTCAAGATGGGTAGCTCAGGCCTGGTGGCCTCCGCAGCCGCAACCACCCTTACCGGCGTGCTCGGCATGCTTAGCGACAGCCTCCTCAGAGTGATGATGTCCACCACAGCCACAGCTCGATCCTTCGGCCTTCTTCTCAGCGTGGCCACGGCCTCCACAACCGCACCGGCCACCGGGATGGCCGGCAGTGTCGAGAGATGCGGCTTCGGCGACGGTGTACTCACCAGCCTCGTCGACGGCATCGGCAACCTTGTCAAAGGGGATCTCTTCAGCTGAGTCGATCGTCATGGAGCTGGATTCCAGGGAGACGGTGACGTTGTCAACGCCGTCAAGGGCCGAGACCTCCTCGGTGATGGCTTTGACACAGTGCTCGCAGGTCATTCCATTGATGGTGTAGGTCTTGTGCATTCTTCCTCCAAATGTGCTTGTCATCAGGCTTTGACGAGGCGGGCAATGGCCTGATTGGCCTCGGTGATCTTATCCTCAGCCTCCTGCCCACCCGCTTGTGCCGCACGAGCAACACAGTGACTCATGTGTTCGGCGAGCAGTTCCAAAGAGACCGATTTGAGAGCTGAGGTGACTGCTGAGATCTGAGTCAAAATATCGATACAGTACTTCTCCTCATCGACCATCCGCTCCAGGCCACGCACCTGCCCTTCGATCCGCTTGAGACGGCGCAGGTGCACGTCCTTATGCCCGAGATACCCATACTGGGGGTGGTTGCAACCACATGCCCCGCAGGCCTCACCAGGCACCGAAGATTCAGCGTCCTGGTCTGCCGCGGTGTGTTCGCAGTAAGGGGCACAGCAGCCATCATCCAAGTTGGTCATGCATCCTCCTCTACCCCACAACATACCCTGGGGGGTATCCCAGACAAGGGCACAACCACTCGGTGATCTCAAGTAACGTCCACCCCTACCTGCGGATAGCTCTACGAGCCATCTAACCCGCCCCAGAGATCAGCATCTATATCCACACCCCCTGTGGATAACGGGTCATTAGAAGGCGCTTGTGCCGCATTTAAGCCCCATTTGTGCACATCTAGGCTAGACGCCACTGCCACCGCGACACGCCGAAAATTTTCGTCCAATACCTCACACAGCAGCGATAACCCCTAGTCAAACCGCGGTTACCGGATAGTATTCCACGACGCATCCCTCAATCCGCCAAGTTATCCACGCGTTATCCCCAGGCAGTCCACACTCAGCCCGGCATTACCCACAGGACCTGTGGATAACCCTCCTGCAAAACGTTCGCAATCGTGGCACACTCCCGCCTGAGAGAGTGTCGAACCCACGTGGGAACGTGAACGTTACCTTGATGACGAAACCCCGGCATAGCCACCCCCGTCAGCCGTGAAGGAGCCGCCATGTCCAGCGCACCTGTCGAGCCCGGACCCTCCTTGGATCGCAACCCTCCCCAGGACATTGACGCCGAGAAGTCCGTACTAGGCGCCATGCTGTCTTCCAAGGACGCCATCGCCGACGTCGTCGAGGAGATCAAGGGTGTGGATTTCTACCGCCCTGGACACGAACTCATTTTCAACACCATCACCGATCTATACGGCCGCGGCGACCCTGCCGACACCGTCACCACCGCCGATGAGCTGGATCGCCGGGGCGAACTCGAGCGAGCTGGTGGGCGCCTTTACCTCGCTGAGTTGCTGACGAATGTCACCGTCACCGCGAATGCGGCTTACTACGCAAAGATCGTCGCCGATAAAGCCGTTCTTCGTCGTCTAGTTGAAGCGTCAATCCGCATCGCCCAGATGGGCTACCAGGGGCAGGGAGAAGTCTCCGACATCGTCGACGCCGCCCAGCAAACCCTCTATGACGTGTCCACCCGCAAAACCAGTGAGGAATATCACCCGCTCTCGGAATTATTCGAGAGCACCTTTGACGAGCTTGAGGCCATTGAGGCTCGCG
>ENA-OOLG01000058-OOLG01000058.1-human-skin-metagenome-genome-assembly--contig:-NODE-58-length-15663-cov-5.260507_pt1 | contig 15663 bp, 10 predicted proteins | sample MGYA00248896_ERZ501030 | MGnify/ENA primary metagenome ERZ501030 (study PRJEB25958, sample SAMN03398599) | human skin metagenome | study: EMG produced TPA metagenomics assembly of the Human Skin...
ACGTTCATCGTCCAGACACCGACGAAACTCGACTCCCACCAGAAGGATTTGCTGCGTCAGCTAGCTGAGGCTCGGGAAGAAACCAATGCTTCGGCGTCGGTAGAGAAATCAGGCGGTCGCGGCATGTTTTCCCGCATCAAGGAAGCTTTTGGCGGATGAGTGACCCCTGCTTTCTTGGCGAGGTCGCCGCAGCTGTGCCCGGATCGGTGGTAGAAATCACCGATGCAGAGGGCCACCATGCTGGCTCGGTTCGACGCATTCGGGTAGGTGAGACTGTTCTCGTCACCGACGGGCAGGGTCATGCCGTTCGCGGCCCTGCCATTGAGGTGACGAAGGGGTCAGTTAGCGTCGAGACCGTTGAGATCCTCCATACTCCCGCGACCACGCATCGATGGGTCGCCGTCCAAGCATTGCCGAAGTCCGATAGAGCTGAGCTGGCGGTGGCGACCCTCACCGAGATGGGAGTTCACGAAATCCTCGCCTGGCAGGCTGATCGGAGCATCGTGCGATGGAAGGGCGACAAGCAAGCCAAGGGCGTCGCGAGGTGGCAAGCGGCTGCCCGTGAGGCCACCAAACAGTCTCGACGTTTTCTTGTGCCGCAGGTAGAACTAGCGCAGACCCGTGAAGTTGTTAAGCGGATTTGCAATGCCCAGGCCGCCTACGTTTTGCACGAGTCGGCCAGTGAACCGCTGGTGCATCAGGAGCTGCCGGCATCCGGTGAGGTCATCTTCATCGTCGGGCCAGAGGGTGGCATCACCAGCCAGGAAGTGGAGGCCTTCGTCGCGGCCGGTGCACGCCCTGTGACGGTGTCGGACGGGGTATTGAGAACCTCGACCGCCGGTGTGGTCGGCTTAGCCCAGTTGCGGGCTATGGCTAACCTCACCGTTTGCGATTGAGAACTTGGCGTTGGGTTCAGGGCTCGACGGTCACTTTGATGGCTTCGCCCTTGGCGACGATATCAAAGACCGTCATGACGTCGTCGAGTTTGACGTGACGGGTGATGAGATCCTTAACCGGAACCTGTCCCGAGGCGATGTACTGCAAGGCACGTTTGTTGTGCTCGGGGGCCGAGCCATTGGCGCCGTGGATGTGGAGTTGACGGTAATGGATCAGGTTCGAGTCGCAGGTGATCGTTGGGTTCGTCTTGGGCAGGCCGCCGAAGAAAGAAATACGGCCATTGCGGGCAGCCATGGACAAGGCCTGTTCCTGGGTGATGTTGGCCGGGGTCGCGGTGATGATGACGTCGGCACCGCGACCGTTGGTAAGTTCCATGACCTTGGCGACGACATCCTCCTGTGAACCGTCGATGGTGATGTCGGGCTTGACGGCAGCGGCTGACATTGCGAGGCGTTCGGCGTTGATGTCAATCATGACGATAGTGCCGACCTTGTGCACGCCACGCGCGATACGGGTGTGCATGCACCCGATCGGGCCGGCGCCAAAGATGACGAGGAAGTCACCTTTTTCGATGCCGAGTTGTTCCTGGGCGTTGATGGCGCAGGCGAAAGGTTCGGCGGCGCTGGCCTCGTCGAAATCGACGTCGTCGGGGATGCGATTGAGGCCGTCTACCTTGAGTACTTGCGGCGGGACGATCATATATTCCGCAAAACCACCGTCGTACTGATAACCGACGCTGGTCTGGTTTTGGCAGACCTGCATCCACCCTTTGCGGCACTCGTGGCACTGCCCGCACGGGACAGCGGCGATCGACTGGACCCAATCGCCGACCTTCCAGTCGCCAGCCACCTCGGAGCCGATTTCGACGATCTCGCCAGCAACTTCGTGGCCCATTGTCGTGACTCCGGTGATGTTCTGGTGGCCGTTGTGAAGGATCTTGACGTCGGTGCCACATGTGGAGCAGTTGCGAACCTTAATCTTGATCTCGTCGGGCTTGCATTCCGGTTCGGGGACGTCTTCGAGACGAACATCCTCGGGTGCGTGGAACCTCAATGCCTTCATGATGTGTGCCTTTCTATAGATCCGCTGATTATGCCTGCTGGGAACCGAGGAGGTTGAGGACCTCGTCGGTGCATGTCGCCTCACGAAGTTGCCGGGCGGTTTCGGGATTAGACAAGATTCTTGCGAGGGCTGCCATAATCTCGAGGTGCTCGTCGCTGGACGACGCGATAGGAATGACGACAGTGCAGATGTTCCCGTCCCATTCAACGCCCTCGGGGAATTGGAGGAAGCCTAGGGTGGCCTTGTCGATGTGGTCGCGGACCTCATCGACACCGTGGGGGATCGCGACCCCCTCGCCCATATAGGTTGAGATCTGCTTTTCCCTGGCGAGCATGCCTTTGACGTAGACATCGTCTGCGGCGCCCTCATCAATGAGCACCTGGCCAGCCATGGTGATGGCCTCCTCCTTGCTCGTGGCGCGCTGTCCCAGACGGATGGCGTCGCGGGGCAGCACGCTGATGGCGACGTGGGTATGGCTGTTCGCATCGGACGCCCGGGAGAGTCCTCCGTTATCAGTAGGCGCGGTGGCGGCGTCATCATGTGCTGCGCGAACCTCGGTCTCGACGCGGTCGAAAGCAGGATCATTCATATAGTTCGTAAAGGGAACGATACGGGCGCTCGGGGCGCGCCTGCGGGCGCGGTCGACGAGGCCTTCTTGAGTGAGGATGAGGGGTGTATCCGAGGGAATCTGGTCGACGGCCGTGTGAGCGACCTCGACCCCGTACCGGGACAGTCTGTTCTTCATGGTGGAGGCGACCATCACCGAGGAACCCATGCCTGCGTCGCAAGCGATGACGACTTTGGAGATGTTGGTAAGCGGGGCTTGAGCCCCGATTGTGGTGGGGACAGTGGGGTTCTGGCCCTCACCCGCTACGTCATCCTGGGTACTATTCTTGCGGATGAGCAGCATTGCCACCACAAAGGAAACGGCAGTTGCGACGAGGAAGTCGGCAACCATGGCCAGGTAGTGCCCGGGCTGGCACATGAGGAACCATGCGATGATCGAGCCTGGGGAGGCAGGGGCAACGAGACCGGCATGAAATGCGACCCCGATCGCCAGACCGCTCATGCCCCCGGCAATGGTGGCGAGAATGGTCTTGGGCTTCATAAGTACGTATGGGAAGAAGATTTCGTGGATGCCGCCAAAGAGGTGGATGATGATGGCGCCCGGAGTCGACTGACGTATCTGACGGGAACCGAAGAACTGGTAGGCAAGTAGTAGGCCAAGGCCGGGGCCGGGATTCGACTCAACCATGAAGAGAATTGATCGTCCGGTGATATGGGCCTCTTGGATGCCCAGCGGAGTGAAGATGCCATGGTTAACGGCGTTGTTAAGGAATAAGACCTTCGCCGGTTCGACGAGGAGAGATGCGAGTGGCAGCAGACCGTGATGCACGAGAAATCCCACCCCGGCCGCCAGCCAGCCCATGAGAGTCGAGACGAGTGGTTCGACGCCCAGGTGCCCGATGACGGCCAGGGCCATGCCGAGAATGCCGATCTCGAAATTGTCTACGAGCATCTCGAACCCGGAATGGATCCGGCCGTCGAGGAGCTTGTCGACCTGTTTGAGGAGCCACGCTGCGAAGGGACCTATTACCATCGCGCCAAGGAACATTGTGATGTCGGCGCCGACGACGACGCCCATCGTGGCGATCGCGCCGATGACGCCACCACGTGTCCCGTTGACGATCTTTCCACCGGTGTAGCCGATGAGGACGGGAAGCAGATAGGTCAGGATCGGGTTAACGAGCTTGGCGAGGGTTGCATTGGGTGCCCATCCCGTTTCGATGAAAAGAGCCGTTAACAGGCCCCAAGCGATGAAGGCTCCGATATTCGGCATGATCATGCCGGCCAGGAATCCTCCGAGCCGTTGGACGGAGGCACGTGCGCCGTGTCCCTGCAGGTTCTTGTGGATCGTCGCGTCAGGTAGTGACATCGGAACTCCAGTGTGTTCAGCTGCCGATCATTGGCAGGATCCCCATCGATCTGTGAACAAGTCTGGATCTGTCTGTTTATGTTGTCAAGGAGTTGTGTTGTGTTGGTTTTATAGCTGACATAAACAACGGGGTCGGACAGATGGCATCCGTCCGACCCTGTTGTTATGCGTCGCCGCTGAGGGCGAGACGTTACTTGGCGCCATCGAGGGCTACGGTGAGCAGGCTGCCGATCAGGCCGAGGTTTTTGCAGAACTGGATCTGGTCGCCCTGCTTCTCTGCGCCTTCCTTCTCCCAGAAGGCATGTCCAGCAGCGGTTACTGGCACGAGCTGGGCGGCCAAGACGGTGGCGGCCAGGCGCGGCTTGATGCCAAGGGCCAGCAGGGAGCCGGCGGCCAGCATGGTGGCTCCGTTGACCTTGACCAGCAAGGTTGAATCGACATCGGGGATCTGGGAACAGGACGATTTCGGGAGTTTCGAGAGGAGCCCGTCGACAGCTTCGGAAAGCTGATCGGCTTTCTTAATCTCGTCCAGACCTCCGGTGATGAAGATGGCCGACAGCAGGGAACGCGCGGTGAACTTGGCAAGGGACATAAAATCCTCCTGGCTGGTTTGATGCTACTTCTATCGTGCCTCATGATGGCTCGTCCCGCTCCGTCATTGGCTCGTCGACGTGGCAACGTTCGCGTTTAGGTGATGAATCTACGTCTGTTTATCGAGCCTGGCGCCTAGCTGCGGCCTCGACCCGGCGTGGGTCAGGCTGTGAGGGCGAGGGCTAGTGGAAGAACGGGCCCGGATCCGGCTCGTCTCAACGACCGTGCAGCGACCGTCATCGTCCAGCGGCTAGAGATGACGTCATCGATAAGCAGAACCGATGCCCCGCCAAGATGGGATAACCGAGACATCAGCCCCGGTCCGACGCTGAACCGATCATGGACATCACGGAGCCGGTAAGCCGAGTTCGTGGATGACTGTAGTCGTGCGGACCCATCCGCCAGGTCCAACCACCCAAGGTCTTGCAGGTGGCCAACCCGTGCAATTCCCGAGGCCAGGGAATCAATGAGGTGTGGGCGAGTGATCGACGGGATCCGTACTATCGCGGCTGGACGCTGCTCCCAGTCCCACTCGGCCAACACTCGCAAGCACGCCTTGGCCAACGCCGGGGTGATCTCAGCGTCGATAGGGACACCATTGGTGTCGGAGCGAAGTAGGTCGCGCAGCGCCCCTCCCCAACCCAGATCGGAGAGTCTCGCGATGACGCGGCCCTCTGCAGCGATCTCCTCGGCACTGATGCGACCCTTGAGCGCAACCTGGAGGGCATCCATCCCCACGGGCCAGGCGGTGCGTGGTTCCACCGGAACTCCCACCCGGTTGAGGGATTGGACGGCTCTCACAGCGGCTGACTGATCGACCTCGACTGAGTACCACGGGCCAGCACAGACGTCGCAGCGTCCGCAAGGAGTCGTGGAGGGGTCGTCCAGCTGCCCGGTGAGCAAGGTCATGCGACAGGTTCTTGAGCGCTCGTAGCCGAGCATGGCCTGCTGTTCCTCGCGACGTGCCTGGGAGATGCGTTCGTACCGTTCGGTGTCGTGCACCCACGGCTTGCCGGTGGCTTGCCACCCATCTCGGACCTTCACGACCGAGCCATCAACGGCCATCACTTTAAGCAATAGCTCTAACTGGCTACGCCTGATGTCGACCCGCGTCTCCAGAGCTGAGATAGAGAGCGCCTGACCACCTGCGAGTGCTCTGAGCACGGCATCGGCTCGTTCTTGGGTGGGCATAGAGGAGGTAGCGAAGTAAGTCCAAATGTCAGGATCCTCCGGGCCCGGAAGCAACAGGATATCGGCATTGTCGGTGGCGCGACCGGCACGGCCTACCTGCTGGTAGTACGCGATCGGAGAGCTCGGCGCACCCAAGTGCACGACGAAACCGAGGTCCGGTTTGTCGAAACCCATGCCCAGGGCACTGGTCGCCACTAAGGCCTTGACCTGGTTATTGCGCAGGGCTTTCTCGAGTTCGGTCCTTGCTTCGGCATCGGTGCGTCCGGTGTAAGCCCGCACATTGTGACCGGCCGTGGTTAGAGCACGCGCGGTGTCCTCGGCCGTCGAAACAGTCAGGCAGTAGATAATTCCCGACTTGGGAAGTTCACTGAGGTGCTGGACGAGCCAACCGAGCCGTTCGGAAGGGTTGGGCAGATTGAGTACGCCGAGTCGCAGAGATTTCCGGGCTAACGGCCCACGAAGGATGAACACATCATCGGCGCTGGGGGCAATCTGCTCGGCCACATCTTGGACCACACGTGAGTTTGCGGTCGCCGTTGTCGCAAGTACTGGGATCGTAACCGGTAGGGCAGAGACGAGGTTACGGATGCGTCGGTAATCGGGGCGAAAATCGTGCCCCCAGTCAGAGATGCAGTGGGCTTCGTCGATGACCAACATGCCCATTCGCTTTATGAGCTCGGGCAGCTGCCTACTGGCGAATGTGGGATTGACCAGGCGTTCGGGGGAGACTAATAGAACGTCGAGTTCGTCGGCGTCGAGGCGTTGGGCGATTTCGGACCACTCGGTGGCATTGGCCGATGAGATGGCCGCTGCGCGCACGCCAGCTCGCTTTGCGGCAGCGACCTGGTCGCGCATGAGGGCGATAAGTGGAGAGACGATGAGGGTCGGGCCTGAGCCGATGGCACGCTGTAACAAGGTAGCGACAAAGTAAACCGCTGACTTTCCCCAACCGGTGCGCTGGACTACGAGCGCTCGACGGTGGTGGGCAACCAGAGCCTCTATGGCCTCCCACTGTCCAGGGTGGAAATCGGCATTGTTGCGACCGACGAGACGACGAAGGATTGCCACCCCTTGGGTGCGTAGGTCATCTACTTTCGGTATTGCGTCGGTAGTTGTCGTCATGGCTCCTCCTTGCGCCGTCATTTTTTCCGGAGCTAGTGACAGTTTCGTGGCGAGATTCCGGCACGGAGGAAGAACACCGTAGTCAGAACGGCAATGGCAACTGGTCAACGACCTCCTGCGCCCGGTCCTGCTGGGCAGTGACGATTGTTCCCAGCCATTCGACGACCTGATTCCGGGCTGCTTCGTCGAAGGACTGGATAACGTCGAGGTAGTTGGCCCCAGAATTGGCGGCCGCACCGCATAGACGCACTATCTCGGCAGGTGCGGGGGAATCAGCCGTCTCGAGGGAGGAGAGGAAGGCGTCACGGTTGTCGATCAATTGAGCGCGCCCAGCGTCGGTCGGCTGGACTTTGCCGATGAGAGATTTAAGCCTCTTGACTCGCTCTTTCCGCGCTGAGACGAGGTTGTCGAGAGCACCTTGCCAGACCAATCCGGAGAGGCGATCACGGGACATGAAGAGACGACGAATCTGTCGGTACCAGGCCTCAAGAGCAGATAAATTGCCCAGATACGAGACGTTATGGGCGATGATGCGGTTGAGCTTGGAGTAGCTGTTCGGGGCGACAGGACGCTGACGTGTCGCAGGGGGAGCGGGCAGCACGAGCTGATCATCCTCGGGAACGTCGTCACGCAGGATTGAGCCTGCCCCGACCACGGTGCCGAATCCGGTGGCTACCGGCCCGACAGCACCGCCCTGACCACCAAGGAAGATCGGATGACGGTCGAGCAGCACCCCGCGCGGCACATCGCCGAAAAGGGAGGCTGTCGTCTTATCCCCGTCGGGAGTGAAGTTGAAATGAATGTAGGAAGAACCGACCTCAGAATGGTTTGTCCTCGAGGTGCCGCCGGCCAAGAGGACATCACAGAAGTTGATGAGGCTCCCCAAGGTGACAAAGGGCATGAGGATGGTTTGCTTGAGGCCGACGGTATGGGCCCCATTGGCCTCCTCCTCGAGGATAGTGCCCCCGCGGACGTGGGCACCTGAGCCCATGCTCGCCCCGTCAAGGAAAACAGCGTCCTGGGCGAACCCGCCCTTGAGCTTGACCCCGGTGCCAAGTTGGCAGTCCTGGATTGTCATGGGGGCCTCATCCCCGAGTATGCACCCGGCTGAGATGACAGTCCGACGGCCACGGATTCGGCATCCAGGCCCGATGACTACTCCATCACTACTGATGTTGTCGATGTCGACTGCCTCATCAATGTCGACGGTCAACGGATTCGGGATGCGCACCCCTCTATCGATGAGCTTGGCCACCTTCTCCAGGCCGCGCGGTTCAAGCACACGGGAGTTGACGTCCATCGATGGTCCTTTCGAGGTCGTGATCCGTTACTGCCAGCCTAGTCACTCCCGTTGTCGGCCGCCGGCCATGACGAGCCAGGCCGCAGTGACGACGAATGCCATCCCGAGCATTTGTGACCCAGTGAGGTTCTGGCCGAGGATGAAGAATCCTGCGGCTGCTGCGACGGCCGGCTCGACACCGGTCAAGATGCCGTAGACCGTGGTGTCGATGTGGCGTAGCGCGTACATTTCCAGGCTGTAGGGAAGGGCCGACGACATCACGGCTACAACCGCTCCGGTGAGGAGATGGTACGGCTCGACGAGGCGCGTCCCCGCAGTGGCGAAGCCAAACGGTACCAGCACGACCGAACTGAGCAGGATGGCCCACCACAGCCCCTCCAGTTTCGACCAGCTCATCCCAACTAACTGTGCCGATTTGGCATAGAGGGCCCAGAAAACACCTGCGACAAGGGCGAGTACCAGACCGAGGAGATCGAGGTGGGCCCAGTCGGCGGTAAGCGCACCTGAGACTGCCACCACTCCGCACAGAGCCAGCAAGATGGCGAGCCAGTCACGTAGGGATCGGCTTCCGAGGGCTGCCATGCCCAATGGCCCCAGAAATTCGGCGGTGACCGCAACACCGAGGGGCAGGCGTTCCAACGAGAAATAGAACACGGTATTCATGCCAGCCAAGGCGATGGTCAGGGCCAGCACCCTCGTCCAGTCAACGCGGTTATGGCCTTTCACATGGGGCCGAACGATCGGCGCCAGGACGAGGGCCGCCAAAGACATCCGCAGCGCCACGGTGCCTAAGGCTCCGACATGGGGGATGAGGGTTGCGGCGAAGGCACCTCCGAACTGCACTGAGAGGATGGCCATGAACACCAAGATCGCTCCGCGCACGAACGCCACCATAACGCCGTGGTTGCTAAACCCTCACTCGGGCAGGCCTGCGAACCTGCGTGGTCGGTGGGTTCCGGACATCCTGCAAGAATAACTCCATGACATTTGGCTTCGAGGTCACCTCTCGTCTGGACAATGCTTGCGGACGTACCGGCCTCATACACACCCCGCACGGTGCCATCCAGACGCCGGCCTTCGTCGTCGTCGGCACCAAGGCGACGGTTAAGGCCCTGTTACCCGAGTCAGTGGTTCAACTGGGAGCTCAGGCGGTGCTCGCCAACGCCTACCACCTTTTCCTGCAGCCCGGTCCGGAGTTGATCGACGAGGCGGGCGGCCTGGGCCAATTCATGAACTGGACGGGCCCCACCTTCACTGATTCCGGTGGCTTCCAGGTGCTCAGTCTCGGTGCGGGTTTCAAGAAGACCCTAGCCATGGACGTTTCCCAGCTCACCGAGGCTGACGTCATTGCCGCTGATGCCGATCGTAAGGCGATGGTCGACGACGACGGTGTGACTTTTCGCAGTCCCCTCAATGGAGATCTACATCGTTTCACTCCCGAGGTGTCGATGGGCATCCAGCACCACCTCGGCGCCGACATCATGTTCTCCTTCGACGAGCTGACCACCCTCATGAACACCCGCGCTTATCAGGAAGAAGCCTTGGAGCGCACCCGACGGTGGGCTGAGCGCTGCCTGGCCGAACATCGTCGTCTCACCGAGGTGCGCAGCGGCAAGCCGTACCAAGCCCTTTTTGGTGTCATCCAGGGAGCCCAGTACCAAGATTTGCGTCGTAGGGCTTGCCGGGATTTGGCAGGCATGGAGATCGACGGTCAGTGCTTCGACGGGTTCGGCATTGGCGGCGCCATCGAGAAAGCCAATCTGGGACGAATCGTGACGTGGTGTGCTGAGGAGCTTCCCGAGGACCGTCCCCGTCACTTGTTGGGCATCTCCGAGCCCGACGACCTCTTCGCGGCCTGTCGGGCGGGGGCCGACACCTTCGATTGTGTTAACCCCTCCCGGGTGGCCCGTAACGCTGCCATCTACACCGTTGACGGGCGTTACAACGTTGATACCGCGCGGTTCCGGCGAGACTTCGGCCCGTTGGAGGACGACTGCGACTGCTACACATGCACCCACTATTCCCGCGCCTATATCCACCACCTGTTCAAGGCTAAGGAGCTTCTCGCGAACACTTTGGCGACGATCCACAACGAGCGTTGGACGGTAAGACTGGTCGACCAGATTCGGGGCGCCATGTGTAGCGGGGACCTCGATGCTTTCGAGACCGAGTTCATGGGGCGGTGGAATGCCAACGGCGGGAGGCTGGCCAAGGTTAACTGACAGGGCTGTTCTCCGGAAACTCATCCTTACGACGGAGGAGACTGACAGTGCCACTCGTTACGCTCGGGGGCGTGCGAGAGTCGATCGTGTCCTTCATGGCGATGGACGACCTATGGCGTCGCCGAGTGCCGGAGCATAAGGGCTGGCAGATCCCGGTCGTGTGGTTCCTGCCCGCTGTTGACGTGCTCGTCGGAGCGCTCGTGGCCCTGGCCGTGGGTGCCGGCGGGCTGTTGCTGGCGGCTCTTCAGGACCACCTTGACACCCTCGGACCAGGTGATGTCATCGTTGTCATCGTCCTTGCCGTAGCTCTTTCCTTCCGACGGGTGATGCCAATCACCTCGGCCGCCGTCATGACTCTCGTCTGGATTAACGGAACCTATGCGACGCCGTACATGGCGACGAACTGGGTGTCGACCTTGGCCTTTTTCTTCTCCTACTACTCCCTCATGGTGTGGGTACGGACACGTCGAATCGCGTGGGGATCGATGTTGGCGGTCTTCGTCGTCATCATGGGCTGGGTCGCCATGATGATGGCCTTCGGGAGGTCGCTCACCGAGCAGCTTAAGATCATTAATCCCGACAGCAATGGGGAGGGGGTCATCTACCTCGTCCTCACCTATGTGATCGTCAATGTCACCTTCGTCGTCGGAGCCGCATTGGTGGGACAGGTGTCCTGGCTGTGGGCACGAGACCTAGCCGAGGTTCGCCGTCAGGCCGCTACAATCGAACGGCAGCGTACCCAGCTTGCTGAGCAAGCAATTCTTGACGAGAGGTTGCGGATCGCCCGGGAGATGCACGATTCGATGGCCCATCACGTGTCGGTCGTGGGGATCCATGCCGCAGGTGCTCGTCGAGCCTTTGACGTCGATCCGGATCTGGCTCGGGAGGCCTTGGCAACCGTGGAAGTGGAGTCCCGGGAAGCTGTCACCGAGATGCGATCCCTGCTGGGATCCTTGCGGGCCGGTGACGAGCCACGTGCCCGCCTCGGCCTGGCTGACCTTGACCGACTGTGCAACGAACCCCGGCGCGCGTCGGTGCGGTTGCTGCGAGTGGGAGATGATTCCCTGGTTGGTCCACAGCTGGGTCACACCTGTTACCGAATCGTCCAGGAATCCCTTAACAATGTGGAGGCCCATTCCAGCGCCTCCGAGGTGACGGTGTCGGTGCGCTGCAGAGATGACGAGGTCGAGGTGGAGGTCACCGACAACGGCCGCCCGATTCGATCGGCACCCTCGACCGAGGTGGGAATCGTCGGGATGTCAGAGCGGGTCAAGGCCCTGGGCGGCACCATTGAGGTGGGTCCACGCAAGATCGGTGGATGGCGAGTTCGTGCCGTCATACCGATGCGTCGGGGTGAGAATGTGAGGGACGAGGACATGAAGGAGGGGGAGGACTGATGCGCGTCGTGCTGGTCGACGACCAGAAACTAGTTCGTCAAGGGTTCCGCCTCATCCTCGCGGTGGAGCCCGACATCACGGTTGTTGGGGAGGCCACCAACGGGGCTGAGGGCGTGGACGTAGTGAAGGAAACCGCTCCCGACGTCGTCCTCATGGACGTCCAGATGCCCGTCATGGATGGTGTCGCGGCCACCGCGAAGATCCGCGAGTTCAGCGACGTCAAGGTCGTCATCCTCACCACCTTCGACCGGGACGACTACCTCTTCGATGCTCTCGACGCCGGGGCCAGCGGATTCATGCTCAAGAATGCTGACGCAGAGTCGCTCGTCGCCGGTCTGCGTCAGGTCGCTGACGGGCATGCCCTGCTGGCTCCCGAGGTGACCCGGCGAGTTATCGCCCGGTCGGTGCACCAGGGGGCACGGTGACCGGCAGCAAGGCCGAACAGCTCACCGCCCGCGAGATCGAGGTGGCCAAATTGGTGGCTCGGGGCCTGTCCAATGCTGAGATCGCCGAGGAACTTGTCGTCTCCGCAGCCACCGTCAAGACCCATGTTTCCAATTGCCTCATGAAGTGTGACCTGCGTGATCGGGTTCAACTCGTCGCCCTGGCTTACGAGTCGGGACTCATCCGTGTGGGGGAGCCTTCCCGAGACTGAAATCCGTCTTGCCGCCGATGTGCAATGACCAGAAATTGGGTGTGATGGTCATGTGATCGCAAATCGAGGACGCAGGAGGTAGCCATGATCGACACGGACATGTGCCACCGAGAACCGGTGTCGGTACGGGTCGAGGAACTCATCCGGGCCTTCGAGGACCTAGTGGCGGTCGACCATCTGAACTTCGACATCCCGGCGGGTCGGATGACGGGCTTTGTCGGAGCCAATGGCGCTGGCAAGACGACGACGATGCGGATGATCGTCGGAGTGCTTAAGCCCACCTCCGGCCAGGTGTTGTGGTCAGGAAGGCCGATCACGGCTGAGGACCGCCGCACCATCGGTTACATGCCTGAGGAGAGAGGTCTCTATCCCAAGCAGCCGGTCATCGATCAACTGGTCTATCTGGCCCGAATCAAGGGAGAATCAGCGCAGGCCGCGCGCATTGAGGCGATGGAGTACCTGGAGAGGTTCGGTCTGGCTGATCGTGCTCGCGAACAGGTGCAGAAGCTGTCTTTGGGCAACCAGCAAAGAGTTCAGGTGACGGCGTCCTTACTGGCCAGACCGGCTGCTCTTATCCTTGATGAGCCGTTCTCGGGGTTGGACCCGGTCGCCGTCGACGCCATGGCCAATGTGCTGCGTGAGCAGACCGCGCGGGGGGTTCCGGTGCTCTTTAGCTCTCACCAGCTCGACCTCATCGATCGGCTCTGTGACCGCATGGTGATCTTGCACCATGGCCGGATGGTGGCCAATGGCACCACCGAGGAATTGCGTGACGTTGGTCCGCTGCGATACCGCGTGGAAGGTCGTGGTGATGTGGGCTGGCTGCGGTCGGTGCCGGGGCTAACCGCCATCGACATCGACGGCACTACAGCCATCATCGAATTCCCGCATTCCGACCAGCCTGATACCGACGAGCCTAATCGGATTGGCCGTCTCCTCGACCTCATTGTCTCCGAGACGATGAAGCGCGGCGGTCTCGTCGAATTGTCCCGTATTCGCCCTAGCCTGGGCGAGATCTACCGAGAGGTGGCCCAGTCATGACTAATCCCATGCCCAAATCCACATTCAGGACAACCCCGGCGTTCAAGACTCGCTCGGCATCAGCGTGGCGCACTGTTGCTGCACGCGAAATTGATGTGAAGTTGCGCGACAAAGGATTTGTCATTTCGATGCTCATCACCCTGGTGATCATCATAGGGGCGCCCTTGCTGTCGTCCCTGTTCGATTCGGGATCCGACCATAACCGAGTCATAGTGACAGATGACCGTGCGGCCGCTGTTGTCTCGGCGGCCCAGCATGACTTGTCATCGCAGGGGGCGTCGGACACCGTCGAGGCGGTCCGGGTGGCCAATCAGGCTGAGGCCCGTCAGAGACTGCAACAGGACGACGACCTCGTCTACTTGTACCGCAAGGGTGGTCAGTGGCGCCTCGACGGATACGTCGACACCCCCTCAGATCGTGAGTCCGCGACCCGAGCAATGTCGTCGGCCGTTGCTTCGACTGTCGTGGCAGACAGCGCCAAGGCTGCCGGTATTGACCCGAAATCTCTCACCTCAAGAATGTCGCTGAAGACCGGTCAGATCAAGGCCGATGGGAAGGACCACTCAGTGATCGCACCGGTGGTGGGAATGGTCACCGGAGTGTTGTTTATGGTGCTGGCGGTGCAGTTTGGGTACGTGATTGCTGGGTCCGTTGTTGAGGAGAAGCAGTCGCGAATCGTGGAAATCCTATTGACAGCGATGCGTGCCCGGCATCTGCTCTTTGGCAAGCTCGTGGGCAACACGGTGTTAGCTTTTGGGGAACTCATCATCATCTGTGCAGGAGGATTGCTCGCACTGTCGTTTTCGTCGTGGTCATACTTCGTTACTGCAGCGCTGTCGTGGTCGGTGATGTGGTTTCTGGTGTTCTTCCTGGTGGGATTCGTCGCCTTGGCCAGTCTTTTTGCGGCAGCCGGTGCCTTGGCATCCCGTACCGAGGATGTTCAGGTAACAGCATCACCGGTGATGTACCTCATCATGGCGGTGTACGCCTGGGTGGTGTTCTCGATGTCGAACCTGGACGGTATTAGTGGCCGTGTCGGTAGCTACGTGCCGATAGCCTCGGTGGTATGGATGCCGCTACGGATGTCAATTGGAAATGCCGCATGGTGGGAGCCGGTCCTCTCGATCCTAGTGACGATTGGCTTCACGGTGGGAGCCGTGTTGGTGGGGGAGAGGATCTATCGACGCTCCATCCTGCAGACCGGGGGTCGCGTCAGCGTGCGAAAGGCATGGCGTCAGGACGAGTCGGTTGCCTAGCCCCTCTCCGATCTGAGCGGTGATGGTGACGCTGCTATCGATGTTCTTTGACAGGAACGAACAGAAAACCTCGGTAGTTGAATGACAGCGCTGCACCAGAAATAGTTCCGCTAAGGGTCTGCCCGTCCCCGGCTGCTGTGGCGTGGCTTCGCAACCACCTCTGTGATTCCGTCAGACCATGGAAAGGGCTAGCCCTCTTGATGGGTCAGTTTTTCCTGATAGCTCGGCTCATGCTTCTTGATCCAGGCAATAACCCGGGTCGTGATGGGGACGCAGGCGTACTCAGCGAGGGTCTTCCACAGGAACCCGAAGAAGGCGTAGTTGCACCACTGGCCGAAACTACTGATCCCGACAACCGGGGCGGCAATGGCGCAGAAGATGATAGTGTCGACGGCTTCACCGGCACCGGTGGACCCCATCAATCGACCGACCAAACCGCGCTCCAGCCACTTGGCCTTGAGCCGAACCATGATGACTGAATTCGTGAACTGCCCGGCGAGGAATCCGCATACTCCGGCAAGCACCATCTGCCACAGCGGACCGAGCGCTATCTCGAGGGCGGCGTCATGGGACACCGAGTAGGAGTCGGTGAATCCGGGGAGGGCGATGATGGCCCAGAAACACAGCACGGAGAGAATTGCGCAGATAAACCCCATGATGATTGCGCGGCGCGCGGCCTTAATCCCGTAGATCTCGGTGGTGATGTCTCCCATGACGTAGGCCAGCGGGAACAGGAAGAAGCCGCCGTCGGTAGTGATGGGACCGAGCTGCACCCCCTTCGAACCGCCGATATTCGACAGGATGACTACCACACACATGAGGGTGAGCAGGATGTCGTAATGTCCCGACCCTCGATCGGCATACGCAGGGCGAACTGTCGCAGATAATTTGTGGCTGGTGGAGTCTGACGTCACGGCGAAATGGTAACCGTGTTGGCGCATATCATCGAGGTGACGACTATGACCACAGGAGGTTTCCGTGACCCTTGCCACT
>ENA-OOLG01000081-OOLG01000081.1-human-skin-metagenome-genome-assembly--contig:-NODE-81-length-14055-cov-5.488429_pt1 | contig 14055 bp, 14 predicted proteins | sample MGYA00248896_ERZ501030 | MGnify/ENA primary metagenome ERZ501030 (study PRJEB25958, sample SAMN03398599) | human skin metagenome | study: EMG produced TPA metagenomics assembly of the Human Skin...
TCACTGAAACCACCACACCAACACTAACTGCTCGGCGCGCTAGCACTACGACCAGAAACCATCACAATCAAAGTATGTGGACCAACCATGCACACCAGGGCCGGCTAGCCACAACAACCTAGAGTCTGGTCGACACGCAACATAACCACACGCCTACCACGATACGACACCACCACAAACCCCACCCGACGACACACCCGCACCAACCACCCAACACCAACACCAACACTGAGACTTACAGACTTAATTCCGTTCGCACTGCACGTGTCGAGGAGGCTTTCCAGAAGGTATCCGCCGAGCCCCTGCTCACGGTGGTGAGGGGAGATTGCGATGACCAGTTCTGGGATTCCGGGGGCAACAAATCCATAACCTGGGTCCGAGGCAGGCAAATTGCGGACCCATGCGGCGCCGACGGGGGTGTCGTCAACAAGACAGATAAGCCCTACTTGGTCGGGCGTCCAGCCATCGATGTAATGTGCGATAGCTGGATTTGTGCGGCACTCTTCGACGTCGAGCGGCCCGGATGTACCGCCTGCCGCATGTCTCAGGACGTGGACCATGAAAGGTAGGTCTGCGGGGGTTGCCCGTCTCGTCGTAGCCATGACGTCAGGTTACCGATCGGTGACGACGATCCTTGATAGGGCTGCAAGAATAGGTTTGTGGTAACAAGTGCGAGGCGCATCCGGGCTAGAAAGGTTCCCCGGCGTTCTGTTCCCCGCGCGTTCGCGAGAGGATGCTTGACGGTTCACTCCGTCCTGCCGTTTCCCTTGTCTGGCCTGCCCGTTACCTTCATCGGTTACTGCATTATCAACGGGTTGGGGTTCCTTATCGATATGAGCCTATTGGCCGTTTTCTTCCGAGGGGTAGGTTTGCCGTATCCGGTGTCGGTGTCCCTGGGATATGGGCTGTCGGCTGTCTACTCATTCGTTGTGAATCGATGGCTGAACTTCCACTCTCACGGTAACCTCGGTCGTCAGAGCGGACGCTACGTGGTGACGATGGTGACGAATTACGTGTGCCTAACCCTGGGATTGTCGTCCTTGCTGGAATCCTTGGGCGTTCATTTTGAGCTCGCTAGGTTCACCGCCGCTTGCGTTGAGGGCCTTTACGTCTATTTGATGTTGAGTATTTGGGTGTTCCCGAAGTCCGGGAGACGACAATTGGCGTGAAGGACGTTGCTTTCCATACCTTGGGGCTCTGATGGTGGCATAGTGGTCAAGCCATCTTATGGAAGAAGGGGAACATGTCTGACCTATCGAGCTCGTCAGCGCCGGCCCGACGGCCGGGAACCTCAGTACGTGAATTGACCTTCCGAGGCATCGTCCTCGGTGGCCTCATGACGTTGATTTTCACCGCGGCGAATGTTTACCTCGGGCTCAAGGTCGGTTTGACCTTCGCCACGTCTATTCCTGCTGCCGTCATCTCGATGGCCGTGCTGCGTCACTTCAAGGGACACTCGGTCGAAGAGAACAACATTGTCCAGACGATCGCGTCGGCGGCCGGCACCCTCTCCGCGATTATTTTCGTGCTGCCCGGACTTATCATGGTCGGCTGGTGGTCAGGTTTCCCGTACTGGACCACCCTAGCTATCTGTCTAGTTGGCGGCATCCTCGGCGTTATGTATTCGATTCCGCTGCGTCGGGCCCTCGTGACAGGCTCGGATCTTCCCTACCCGGAGGGCGTCGCAGGAGCTGAGGTGCTCAAAGTAGGCGATTCCGCTGGTGCCGCCGAGGCTAACAAGGTGGGTCTGCGAGTCATCATCGTCGGTTCTGTGGTCTCTGCAGCGTACGCCCTGTTGTCGGATCTTAAGCTTGTGAAGTCGGCGCTGACCAAGCCTTTCAAGACGGGCGACAGTAGCGGCTCGATGGTTGGCGTGAGCATGTCGATGGCGCTCATTGGCGTCGGTCACTTGGTTGGTATTGCCGTGGCCGCGGCCATCCTCGTCGGTCTCTTTATTTCGTACGGTGCGATCCTGCCGTGGCGGGTATCCGGCAAAGTTGGTAGCGACCTTACGGTGATTCAGGACGTCTTCACTAGCGATGTCCGCTTCGTCGGTGCTGGCACCATCGGTGTTGCGGCTATCTGGACTCTTGTCAAGGTCATTGGCCCCATCGTCAAGGGCATCAGCGATTCCATAAGTTCCTCCAAGACACGTCACGAGGGCGGCGAAGTCCCACTGACCGAGCGTGACCTACCGGTTTCTGTTGTCCTCACCGTGGTGTTGATCTCGATGATCCCGATCGGTTTCATGCTGTGGGGATTTGCTCGCGACATGGTTGTATCGCGGTCCATGACCGGCGTCATCATCGTCAGCTTGGCGTTCATCCTGCTCGTCGGTCTGGCTGTTGCTTCTGTGTGCGGTTACATGGCTGGTCTCATCGGTGCATCCAATAGCCCGATTTCCGGCGTTGGCATCCTGGTCGTCCTGGTGGCTGCTCTCCTCATCAAACTCACCTATGGTGCTGTTGGTGGTGGTGAGACGGTTAAGCTGGTGGCCTATACCCTGTTTACCGCATCCATCGTCTTTGGTATCGCGACGATCTCGAATGACAACCTGCAGGACCTCAAGACTGGTCAGTTGGTTGGTTCGACGCCGTGGAAACAGCAGATTGCGCTGATCATCGGAGTTATTTTTGGTTCGGCGATCATCCCGCCCGTCATGCAGCTCATGCAGAGCGCCTTTGGTTTCCAGGGTGCCCCCGGTGCTGGTCCGAACGCTTTGCAAGCCCCACAAGCTACCCTTATTTCCTCGCTGGCGACTGGCGTCTTCGGCGGGGCTCTTGACTGGGGACTCATGGGGATTGGTGCCCTGGTGGGTATCGGCGTTATCGTCGTCGACGAGATCCTCACTCACACCACCAAGAAGTTCTCCCTTCCGCCGCTAGCCGTCGGGATGGGCATGTACTTGCCGATGACCCTGTCTTTGACGATTCCGATTGGCGCCGCGCTTGGCTGGCTGTTCGACAAGTGGGCGGCCCACACCGCCGGTGATGTCGAAGGTAAAAAGCGGACCGGAATCTTGCTGGCCACGGGCCTCATCGTCGGTGAGTCAATCTTCGGTGTCATCTATGCTGCCATGATCGCGGCCGCGGGATCCGAGGACGCCATTGCCATCGCGCCTGAGTCATGGGACAGCGGCGCTGGGATCGTTGGCGTGATCACCTTCGCCGCTGCAATCGCGTTCCTGTACCGGTGGACCAAGCGCCAGGCGAAAGAGCGCGTCGAAGCGTGAGAGGAGCGATCACCGAGTGCACTCGGCCACCTCGAGGAGCTATCACGGAAGCTGGGCAAGCTCCTCGTCGTTCAGCGTGACGTCGACGGACCTGAGGGAATCAAGAATCGTCTGGGAACGGTGGGACCCGGGAATCGGGATGACGTGCGGGCCCTTGCTCAGCTCCCAAGCAAGGATGACCTGTGCCCGGCTGATGCCACGGGCGTCGGCGATGCGCTGGAAGGCCGCGAATGCGTCCTCGTCGAGGGGACGACGATACCCGCCCAGCGGGCTCCACGCGACGAAGGCTAGGCCGAGTTCGCCGCATAGCTCCAGTTCCGGACGCGAGGATAGAAATCCTGGGGAGAACTGGTTCTGCACCGCCACGAGACGATCACCGAGGATGCTGTGGGCCAGTCGAATCTGGTCGGGATTGGCATTAGAGATGCCTGCGGTACGCGCCAAACCGTCGTCGAGGATTCCGGCCAGAGTCCGCACCATGCCTTCGTATTCGACCTTGGGGTCAGGGCGATGCAAATACAATAGATCGATCTGGTCGGTACGCAATGCCTCAGCCGAGAGCTTCGCGTCGCGACGCAGTCGTTCCGGTGACCCATCAACATCCCAGACGGGTTGCCCGGCGTCGTTGAAACAGCGAAAGTGCCCGACTTTAGTGGCCACCGAGATTGTCGAATGGTCACCATCCCATGACGCCAAGGCATCGGTGACGAGCCTTTCGCCGTACTGCTCCACGCCTCCTGACTCGTAATAGGCCCAAGCGGTGTCAATGTGGGTGCATCCCGCGTCGAGGACGTCATGGAGGATGTTGATCGCGGTCTCGCGGTCGGGACGGCCCTCAATAGACAGCGGCATCGAGCCGTAGGCAATTGCTGACGTACGGAATGGTCCGATCTGGCGGTACTTCATACATCTCCTTTAGTAGTGGTCGTATCCATGATGCTCCGGTGGTGTGGCAACTACATCGTGCCCTGAGTCGCGACCAAGTGCATTGATCGTAGGACGTGGGAGAGATCTACTTCGCTCACGAGCCGGCGAGGCATACCCCGGTGGCGTGAACGGGGCAGTAACCGAAGGGGTTGTCTTCGAGATACTGCTGGTGCTCGGCCTCCGCCAGGTAAAACTCGACGCCGTTGGCCATGGAGATCGCGGTCGTGATGGCTCCATAGCCCGCGTTGAGTAGGTTGGCTTGGTAAGAGCCCTTGACAGTGGTGGCCGTCATGAACTGTTCGGTGGTGGTGCACCAGATCGCCGAACGGTACTGTGTGCCCACGTCGTTGCCCTGGCGCATTCCCTGAGTAGGGTCATGGTTTTCCAGGAAGATAGTGAGGATCGCCTCGGTCGAGACCTGAGTGGGGTCGTAGGTTACTCGAACGGTTTCGGCGTGTCCGGTGCATCCCGTGTACACCTCGCGGTAGGTGGGGTTAGGGGTGAGACCGCCCATGTACCCGACGGCGGTCTGCAGTACTCCGTCAGTGTTCCAAAACAGCTTTTCGGCTCCCCAAAAACAGCCCATGGCTAGGTAGATCGTCTCTGAGCTTGGGAAGGGACGATCGAGCCGGTCTCCGGTCACTCGGTGGAAGAACGGCATCGCCAGCACTGGGGTATGACCCCCTGGTAGTGCGTTCTCCGATGAGACCATCTCGGTTTTATTCATGTGCTGTCTCCTCGCAGGCCAGCTCTCTCGTTACGGGTTCAACGAATCACGTCAGCGATCCATTCCTGCCTATCTCAGTGGATGGTCCATGATCCGGTCTCCTCCCTTCAGTATGTGAGACTTTGTCACCAAAGTTCACTGCACGAAAGGATCAACATGTCTGACGCTGCGCAGTCCGGCGCAACCGTCGCAGGTGGGGGGAGAGCCACTCGAAAGCCCCAGCGGCGTGAGAGTTTCGCCGGCCGAGGCGCCTTTCTCATCGCTGCGATCGGTTCTGCGGTCGGCTTGGGCAATATCTGGAGGTTCCCTTATGTCGCCTATAGCAATGGTGGTGGAGCCTTCATCGTGCCTTATCTGGTAGCGCTGCTCACCGCTGGTATTCCGTTGCTCTTCCTCGACTACGCCGTCGGGCATAAGTTCCGGGGCTCTCCGCCGATGGCTCTACGCCGTCTCCACAGGCGCATGGAGGCCATCGGGTGGTGGCAGACCCTCATCTGTTGGGTGATCGTCATCTACTATGCGGTCATCATTGCCTGGGCCATTCGCTATGTCGGGTTCTCTGTGACGAAAACGTGGGGACACGACCCGGAGGGGTTCCTTACGGGCAGCTTCCTGCACGTGGCTAGCAACGTTGACGTCGAGTTCCACTTCGTGTCTGGAGTGTTCTGGCCATTGTTGTTGCTATGGCTTTTTGTGCTTGCCATCATGGCTACCGGCGTCGAGAAGGGCATTACCCGGGCATCGTGGATCTTTATGCCGCTGCTCGCGGTGATGTTCATTACTCTGGTTATCGTCGCTCTTACCCTTGACGGGGCCTCGGTTGGACTTAATGCATTGTTCACCCCGTCGTGGGGTGCGCTGGGCAACTATCGGGTGTGGATGGCGGCTTACGGTCAGATCTTTTTCTCGCTATCGGTGGGGTTCGGGATCATGGTGACCTACGCCTCCTACCTCAAGCCGAAGTCTGACCTGACAGGATCTGGCCTGGTCGTCGGATTCGCGAACTCTTCGTTCGAAATCCTCGCGGGCCTCGGCGTCTTCGCTGCTCTGGGATTTATGGCGACCGCTTCCGGTAAGCCGGTGAGTGAGGTCGCCGGCTCGGGTATTGGCCTGGCCTTCATCGCTTTCCCACAGATCATCAGCCAGGCCGGTGCTGTCGGACCAATTCTGGGAGTGCTGTTCTTCGTCTCCCTGGTCTTCGCCGGCATCACCTCAATGATCAGCTTGCTCGAGGTCGTCATCGCTGCTTTCCGAGAAAAGACGGGTATCTCACGTAAAGCTGCGACCTGGATTATTGGCGGTGTGACGGCGATTGCGTCGATCGTGTTGTTTCCGACGACGACTGGTCTCAATCTGCTCGACGTTACCGACCACTTCATCAACAACATCGGCATCGTTGGGGTTGCCCTGCTCGCATGCCTCGTCATTTCCTGGGCGCTGCGGAAGCTGCCGGTGTTGCGCGATCACCTCAACGAGTACTCCTCGTTCCAGGTCAACAAGGTGTGGATGGCCCTGGTCAGTGTTGTCGCCCCGCTGGTCTTGCTGAGCCTGTGGATCACGGAGATCATCACTGTCGCGAGTAAGGGATATGGCGAAATGCCCAGAAACTTCGTTGGGATCTTCGGCTGGGGAATGTCCATCCTCGTCGTCGTTCTGGCGATAGTGCTGTCACTCATCCCGTGGCCACATCGCTCGGCGATTCATCATGAGCTTACCCACGAGGAGGAGCTGGCCTGCGAAAACTTCCAAGAAACCGAGGAAGGAGCCCTGTCATGAGCACTTCAGCGATCATCATGATGATCAGTGCGATGGTCACGGTGTGGGGCGGACTAGCTGCGTCGGCCATCTCGCTCTTCCGACATCCTGAACAGGACTGACGTGAAAGATGCCATGAGCCGAGTCGATTAGTGGGACGACAAATCCCAGTTGATGGGGTCGGCCCCTTGCTGTACGAGCAATTCATTCGTGCGACTAAACGGTCGAGATCCGAAAAAACCGTACCGGGCTGACATGGGGGAGGGGTGCGAGGACTTTACAATAGGAACTTTGCCCAGCATGGGCTCTAGGGACTGCGCATCGCGTCCCCACAGGATCGCCACCAGCGGACCGCCGCGCGCCACCAAAGCTTCGATCGCCGTCTGGGTGACCTCCTCCCATCCCTTGCCTCGATGGGATGCTGGCCGCCCCGGCTGGACTGTTAGACACCTGTTGAGAAGCAGTACGCCCTGTTCAAACCAGCCGGTGAGATCACCGTGCTCACATGGGGCAATACCGAGATCTGACTGCAACTCGGTGTAGATGTTTTGCAAGGACCGCGGCAGCGGTCGGACATCCCGCTCCACTGAAAAACTCAAACCCACCGGATGCCCGGGCGTCGGGTAGGGGTCCTGACCGACGATAAGTACGCGAACATCAGCCATCGGACGGGAGAAAGCACGTAGAATACGGTCACCATGAGGTAAAAAGCCTCTCCCGGCAGCTGTCTCCGCTCGTAGGAAGTCGCCCATCTCGTGGATCCGGGGTTCCACTCCTGTTAATGCCTCTGCCCAGTCGGGGGTGACGAGTTCAGCAACGGGATGAGCAACCACGGTGGCCTCCAAGAGAATACATACGGATGACATGCATGACGCTACCCTGTGATCGCGCCTTTTGAGACCGCAGCCCCACCACGCTATTCTGGAAAGAACCCATGAAGCTCTTTAGCTCGGGTAGGAAGACCCCCACGTCGTCACCGGCATCTTCGCACGCCGGGGCTATGGATGAGACGGTTGGCGTCACCTCCACGTCCGAGGCCGCTAACGTTGCTACTCAGCCCGTCCCTACTCCCGTCGAAGACGTCCCTAATGGTGTGCGCACCGCTGCCGGATGGTGTTGGCGGATGATCGTTATTGCGGCCTTCATCTATGGCCTCTACCAAGTGCTCCACGCGGCTTCTGAGGTGTCCGTGCCAGTCGCGGTGGCTCTTATGCTTACTGCTGCCATGTGGCCACTAGCCAACTGGTTGTCGCGACATCACATCCATCGCGGTATCGCGTCGGGAATCTGCTTATTGCTCCTTGTCATCCTTGTTGGTGGGGTGTTCACTCTCGTCGGAGCCCAGATCGCTCTGCAGTGGCGTCAGTTGGGTGACCAAAGTGTCGCTAGCTTCAAACAGGCTCTGCAGTGGCTGGCCAAGAGCCCCTTGCACACCAATGAGGCTCAACTTACCCACCTCATGCAGAAGGCCGAGGCAGCCATGGCCGGCTCTCAAGGGCGCATCGCCTCGACTGCTGCTGCTGCCGGTTCCCAGATCGGACGGTTCGGCGCCGGTCTTGTAATGGCGCTGTTTGCAACGTTCTTTTTCGTCTACGAGGGCGACAAATTGGCCGAGAAATCGGCGGTTTTGATCCCGCGCGAGCATCGTGCCGCAATCCTCGACGCCGCGAAGCGCGGCTGGGTTGCGCTGGTCGCCTATGTGCGCGCTGCGGTCATCGTCGCATTTGTCGATGGTCTGGGCGCCGGGATCGGAGCCGCTATTATCGGGTCGTCAATGTCAGTGGCGATTGGCGCTCTGACATTCATCTTGGCCTTCGTTCCCATTGTCGGTGCGCTGACGGCTGGTGTCGTCGCCGTCGGCGTGGTGTTGGTGACGCTTGGATTCTTCAAGGCCTTCATCATGCTTATCGTTTTCGTGGCCGTCATGCAGATTGAGGGACACGTCCTGCAGCCCTTCCTGTTGGGCAAGGCCGTCTCCATTCATCCGCTCATCGTGCTGCTCGGTATTGCTGTCGGTGCCATCATCTCCGGCATCGTGGGCGCTCTGTTCGCCATTCCGATCGTTGCCTTTGGGGTAGCCTTCATCAAGGCTTTGAACCCCGAGACCCCGGCGAACGAAGTCCCGCCAAACCACGATGACCTGGCTGCTGAGCACACGTGAACATTAACCTGTTGGGCTCCCCCGTAAAGTTGATGTCATGAGCGCTGACATCACCGCTATCCTCGAAGACCTTGCTGCCGGGAGGATAGACACCGCCGAGGCGAGCCGCCGTATCGCTGCCGCTGGACAAGACCAGCCCACGTCTGGGGTCACGAGTGGCCCCGATTGCGGCCCGGGCCCCCGGCACGGGGCTTCTGAGGATGACGCTCCGGGGGCTGATAGCAGTTCGCTAGGTGGGTTTACCATTCCCTCCGAGGCGAAGGAAGGACTTCGGTCTGCATGGCGAGTCGTGTCCGGAATGGCTGAGAGCGTCGGAGAAACCGTCGCCTCGACGGTGTCGTCCGGGTCGCGCCGAGCCAGCGGAGGCAACGATTCGGAGAGAAGTGTCGACATGACGACGGATCTGGACCGGGTACGCATCAACTGCAGCGGACGTCGAATTCGGCTTATCGGGGACCGATCGATTCCAGGTGTGCAGATTGGGGGCAAACACACCCGGCGACGCATTGGACGGGTTGTTGAAATCGGGATCGATGGACATCTGGCTCCGGACCTCGGCGTCCTCAAGAGATTCCGCTTCCCGACCGGTATGGACGGGGTCAAGGACTTGAGCTTCGGCCGTGAGGTGACGGTTCGGGTGCATCCTGATCTTCCTGTTGACATCGAGCTGTCCGGTGGCTCGCTGCGGGCCAGCGGAGTCGAGAGGTTCGGGCGTGTGCGTGTTACTGCTGGTGTTACCGAGATCGACGGAGTGCACCAGATTGAGGATGGGCTCTTCCAAGCGGGAAGTGGCAGCATCACCGGGCGCATCGATACTGGTCGCTCCCAGATTCGCGTCGAGTCGGGCAATCTCAACATCAAGCTGGCGGGCGGTTCCAACGTGTCAGTGCGGGGCAAGGCGCAGACCGGCATGATCTCCTGGCCCGAAGGTGGAGAGGTTGACGAATACGTCATGGGCAACGGATCTGCCCGTCTCGACCTTACGTGCCTGGTCGGGCGGATTGCCGTTCGCGCGCTGTGAGGTAGCGATATCAGGCAGAACACGATGAGGGCAGGGTGCATGGCGCCCTGCCCTCATAGCGATTAGCGATGTTGTACGACAATGCGTGTGACGATTGGTGAGTGTCACTCCTCGAACGGCTCGACGTTAAGGATCGTCACCTTGATCGTCTTGCCATTGGGAGCCTGGTATTCGGTCGACTCGCCCTTCGAATGGCCCAAAATGGCGCCGCCAAGGGGAGATTGCGGCGAATAGACGGAGACGTTGACGGAATCGTCAAGGCCCATCACCTGACGCGATCCCAGCAGGAAAGTGTCGGTGTCGGACTCGTCGTCAAAGTAGCAGACCGTCACCTTGGAACCTGGCACGACCTCGTCGGGAGAGGACGGGGCCTCGCCCACCTCAGCGTTACGCAGCATCTGCTCGAGTTGACGGATGCGGGCCTCGGCCTGCCCCTGCTCCTCACGGGCGGCATGGTAGCCGCCGTTCTCAGAAAGGTCGCCTTCCGAACGGGCGTCGGCAATCTTGTTGGCAATGGCGGTGCGGCCTTCGCCTTTGAGGTACTCCAGCTCCTGGGTGAGCTTATCGAAGGCCTCTTGGGTCAGCCACACAGTGTCTTCAGACTCAGGCATCTATTCAGTTTACCGCGAGTGTCACCTGATCGGTCCACACTTCTCCAGATCGGCGGTGACAGCCCGCGAGAAGGTCTTAACGCTGGCGCGGATTGTTTCATCCTGCGATGAGCTTGCTGGGAACGTCACCGTCGTCTCCCCAACGCGTACATGGTCAGCCCCGGTTGCGACCAATGTGCAGGAGCCTGCGACGGATGGGTCGGGACGGTGCAGCTTGATGGTGACGTCGACGCGCGAATCGGACACCGCCTGGTAACCGTGCAAGCTGGCTCGGATCGGCTGATCGGCGTGATAGAGCCCCGTCCATACTGTCCATCCGATGAGGATGACCGCCAGCACGATGATGAGGACGACCCACGGTGCGCGGCGAGGGCTGGGGTAGCGATTCGCGATGCGCTCGCGGGCCTCGTCAGTGAGAGAATGGTCAGGGGTTGGCACGTGGCCCATTGTGCCCTAGGGCGTAGGCTGTCAGCATGACAGTTCTTGCAGCCCAACTTGTGAGTACCGGCCTCGCTAACTTTCTGTGCTGCCTCGTTTTGGCTGTCTTCGGCGTCGTCGCGTGGATCAGTATTCGTCACAACATCCGCGGTATCGACTTTGACGAGGTTCCTTGCGGCCCGGCCCTCAAGGAGAGTCACAGAGAAGACGCGAATCGCGGCATCTGAGCCTCAATCGACGGGACTCCACCCAGACCAGGCTGACCAGTGGTCGAGAATGGGGTTGTCCTCGTAGGCTGACTGCTATGCCTAATTACCTTGGCGAGTCCACCAGCCCGTACCTTATCCAGCACGCCGCGAATCCTGTCGACTGGTTCCCCTGGGGAGAAGAAGCGTTCGACGAGGCCCGTAGTCGGGACGTGCCTGTCATGGTTTCAGTGGGCTACTCGAGCTGCCACTGGTGCCACGTTATGGCGCTGGAGTCTTTCAGCGACCCGGAGGTGGCTGAGGTCGTCAACGCCAATGTCGTCCCCGTTAAGGTCGATCGAGAGGAGCGCCCCGAGGTCGACGCGGCGCTGATGCAGGTGACCTTGGCGATGACCGGCCAGGGTGGGTGGCCTAATACCGTGTTCCTCACTCCTGAGGGCAAGCCATTCTTTGCCGGAACCTACTTTCCGCCGGTGCGCCGTGGCAGGTTGCCGGGGTTCGTCGAGCTCGTGGAAGCTCTCGGTGGGGCGTGGCGTGAGCGTCGTGACGAAGTGGTGTCTTCCGCGGAGGCAATCGTCGAGCACCTGCGCCCTGTTGAGAAGGACCCCGAGGTTGCCCGTCCGATCGCTGGGGAGCTCATTGACGCTGTCGGAGCCGACTACGACATCGTCCACGGCGGTTTCGGAAGTCCGACGAAGTTCCCGATGCCCACCCTGCTCGACGCCTTGCTCGTCAAGGGCGACCCGACCAGCCTCGACATGGCCCAGAACACGTGTGAGCATTTGGTTCGCGGTGGCATTTTCGACCAGGTCGGTGGCGGATTCCACCGTTACTCCACCGACTCACAATGGGTGGTGCCGCACTTTGAGAAAATGCTCTATGACAATGCCCTGTTACTGGCAACGATGGCCCGTTGTTGGCGTCGCACTGCCGACCACGACTCCGATCGCCGTGATCTGTACTCCCACGCCGCTCGTCGCACCGTAGCATGGCTCAATCGAGAGATGCGGCTGCCCAACGGTCTGTATGCCGCCGGTCTGGACGCCGATTCCGACGATGCCGCTGGACACACTCACGAGGGCATCTACTACCTATGGAATCAAGATCTGATTACGGACGCATTAGGAACCGACGAGGCCGAGTGGCTGCGCCCCCTCGTGCATCTCGAGCCTTGTAACGACAACGGTTTGGGCACTCTACAGCTGCGCGGGCGCGTCGAGTGGGAGCGCATTAACGCCGACATGGACACTTTGCTCGAGGCCCGGGGGCGTCGCAGTGCCCCTGCTCGTGACGAAAAGGCGATCACAGCGTGGAACGCCATGCTCATTGACGGTCTCGTCGAGGCCGGCATGATCCTGCGCGAATGGTCATGGGTGGAGCAGGCCCGCGAGCTCGCCGACTCGTTGTGGACCGCGCATTGGGATCACGGCATGGCACTGCGCACTTCTTTCCAGGATCGTCCGGGAGTTTCGGCGGTGTGTGAGGATTACGCTTGGGTCGCGCTGTCCTTTGCTGGCTTGGCCGGGGCAACGGGGGAGTCGGTGTGGCTAGATCATGCCGTCGAGGTGCTTGGCGAGGCGGTTGCTCGATTCAGCGCTGTCGATGGCAGTTTTCTTGACGCCGAGGATTCATTCCTGCTGACGGTGACCGCTCACACGCTGACTGACGACGCCTGCCCCAGCCCGACCGCGGCCATGGTCATGGCCCTGCGCAGAGTGGGGCTCATGGCCGAGCGTGCCGATTTCATCGAGCGTGCCAACAAGGCCTCCGTGGCCCTACTTCCAGTGGTGTCAGCAACGCCGCGATTCGCCGGTTGGGCCGTGGCAGACTTCCTCATTACTGACGAGGCCCGTCGTGGTCTCAAGCCGGCAGGAGTCGTTATCGCGGATACGACCGACGAGCCTAGTGACCTGGCCGCTGCGGCGTGGCGAATGGCCCCAGCAGGGTCAGCGATCATGCGTCGACTTAACGAGGACTCTGGGTTTGGCACTTGGTTCAACGAGCGCGTCCCGCGTGATGGTCAACCGACCTGTTGGGTATGCCGCGGCGCGGTGTGCTTTGAGCCGGTAACCGACTACCTGGACCTCAAAGAACCGCTCTGGCGGCGAGCCTGAGGTCGTCGCCCCAGCAGCGGATTAGCGACCATAGCGCCGCTCCCGCTGGGTGAAGGAGCGCAGCGCCCGCAGGAAGTCAACCTTGCGAAAATCGGGCCACAACGCCTCGCAGAAGTAGAACTCTGAATGGGCGCTTTGCCACATGAGGAATCCGGAAAGACGCTGCTCTCCTGAGGTGCGGATAATGAGGTCAGGGTCAGGCTGGCCCCGCGTGTACAGGTGGTCCTCGATCTGGTCGATTTCCAGGGTTCGGGCTAAGTCAGCCAGGCTGGTGCCTTTCTCCGCCTCTTCGGCCAGGAGGGAACGGAAGGCGTCACGCAGTTCATGACGGCCTCCGTAAGCTACCGCGACGTTGATATGCATACCGACATGCCCGATGGAGGTGCGACCGGCCCGACACAGCGATTCGGCCATGTCGTCTGGGAGAAGATCAAGGTCGCCAACGGCCTGGACCCGCCACCGTGAATTATCTGCTAACGAGTCGACGAGGGACTCGATGACCTTGAGTAGTGGTCCGAGCTCGCCGGTTTCGGCTCGTTGTAGGTTGTCAGTCGACAGCACCCACAAGGTGATGATTGGGATGCCAACAGCGTCGCACCATGTGCAAAACTCTCTAAGGCGATCTGCCCCCGCCTCGTAGCCAGCCACCAAGGGTTCTCCCGGAGCGTTGAGGCGGGCCCAGCGACGGTTGCCGTCAGCCAGGACTGCGACGTGCTGGGGTAGACGGCTGCGGTCGAGTTGGTCGAGGAGACGAGCCTCGTAGGTGGTGTACAGCAGACCGGACGGGTGCATGCGGTCGAGGGTCTCACTGACCTTCGACAGGCGGTGGTCCAGGCTGTTCATGGGTCCAGATTAGTCAGTGC
>ENA-OOLG01000100-OOLG01000100.1-human-skin-metagenome-genome-assembly--contig:-NODE-100-length-12165-cov-5.009827_pt1 | contig 12165 bp, 10 predicted proteins | sample MGYA00248896_ERZ501030 | MGnify/ENA primary metagenome ERZ501030 (study PRJEB25958, sample SAMN03398599) | human skin metagenome | study: EMG produced TPA metagenomics assembly of the Human Skin...
CACCGACGACGACGACGTCGGACTCCATCTGGCTCGTCACGTGGACCCTCCTCATTAACGCACACCGACGATCTGCACGGGCGAGTCTAGGGGTTATCGGCTACATGCGCGTCGCCGCATCAGGTTCACGAAACCGAAAGGCAGACCCACCCCCTACCGGGCATACCGTTGCCGCCGACACTTCGATGACACTATGCAGTGCTATACTTCAGCTGAAAGTCTATATGATTTTCGTCAATTCCCATACGTACGACATATCGGGAGATCGTCATGTTCGTCCAAATCGCTGCCAGCCTGGCAGCCGCATCGTCCATTGCACTCGGCATACCAGGAGCTGCCACACCCATCGATGAGAGCCAACTTCCAGTCGGTCCTCAGGTCTCGGTGACCGACTCCGCACAGCACACTGGACCGTTCGCTGCATCTAGCCCTCTCACCATCACGGTCAAGCCGGGCGCACCATGCGTGCGAGCCGATGGTTATCAGGAATCCATGGTGACCCGCGTTCTCGACGACAAGGGTCACCAGGTGTGGACCGGAACGTTCGACGAGTCGAAGCTCATCGGCGGTACTGGCCTCGGCACCGCGACATTCCACGTTGGGTCTCCCGCCGCGGCGTTCAACTTTCACGGCAGCGAGCGCACCACCTACCGGACTCTCAGCTACTGTGCCTACCCGCACTACGTCAACGGCACCCGGGAGCGTCTGTCCCAGGTGAGCGTCAAGACATTCATGGTGGATCCCGCCCTCAACTGAGTCAACGCGCGTGGGCAGCGCCAACGGGGACGACCTCGTTTGGCATGGTTTGTCGTCCCCGTTGGCGCTCATAGCGATGAGACGGTGCTGCCCATGTGGACATCTCGGTTATCCTGCCACCGTGATCGTTGACCCAGGTTCAGCCCGCCTATGTGCCCGCACCGTCTCGATCTCGGACCCAGGTCCGCTCGAAAATTACATGACGCCGAACGACTCGGTGTGCTTTTTGCACCGCAACTACGGAATGGTTGGGCTAGGTGAGGTCACGCGATTGGAGACTGATTCCCCGGCCGCCGCCGATGTCTGGTGGGAGGCATTGTGCGATGATCTCGAGCACGAAACTGAGATGCCTGGTGCTGAGGCCACTGGACCAGTCGCCTTCGGATCCTTCACGTTTGACCCAGACCGGTCATCGTCACGGTCTGTCATGATCCTTCCCAAAACGATCATTGGACGCTGGCCCGGTTATTCGTGGCTCACCCAACTCTCCTGGGACAGCATCACCGACGATTCTCCCCATCAGCAAAGCGTGCCCCGGCCCCCCGGGGCCGTGACGGTACGTGACGGTGTCGTCAGCGAGCGAAGTTGGCGCCAAGTGGCGCGACTTGTCCAGGACATCATGAGCCCCGGAGAACTCGATCAGATTGTCCTCATGCGTGACGTCGAGGCCAAAGCTGCCTCCTCTATCGACCCGCGATGGATCGTCGAGACTCTGCGTCGCCAATTCCCCAACGCATATACCTATCTCGTCGAGGGATCCGTCGGCACCACGTCGAAACTCACCGTCGGGGTGAGCAAGTCCTTAATCACATCCCGGGTACTGACGCACTCCCCCGCCACCGACGCCAATCACCAGACCCTGCTCACTGCGCTTCAAGGCAAAGGGCCTCTGGCGGCCTATCATGACGAGATCGTTGGGCGAACCTGCGCACGTCTCGAACAATTCTGCGACACGGTCCACGTTCCCGACTGCCCGGGATGTGTCTACAACGATGCCTCAACCTACCTCGTTACCGACGTCACTGGTATCAACTCCCCCGATCAAGGATCCTGTCTGGCCCTCGTGCAGGCGCTGTGCCCGCCAGCTTTTGTCACCGGACTGCCACCACATTGCGCCCTGTCCGTGCTGGCTGAGGTTGAGCACGTCGACCGTGGCCGCGTCTCCGGCCCAACTGGCTGGGTCGATTCCTTGGGCAATGGCCAGTGGGTCACCGACTGCCGTGGCGGTCAGATCGACGCAACCGACCCTTCACTCGTCCATATCTTCTCCGGCCACCCCGTCGGCCATGACGACGACGCGGACGTCTTGTCGGCCGAGGCAGAGCACCGCATCGATGTGCTGCGGGACCTCTTCTTGACGTAAGTTGAGGCCTCACCATATGAAAGCGGTGGGACGCGTCGATAGCTGACGTCGATCCTGCCGGACGATTACCGCCGCTTACGCTCGATGACCTTCTTCTCAGCCTTGCCGCCCCGAGTGTCCTGACGGGCCTCGGCCAGTTGACGCTGCGACTCCTCGCGCATCTCAGCCAGGTCCTGCTGGTTCATACCGCCCATCCGCAGGAATCCAAATACCACCACGGCAATGAACACCGATACCCATGGCGACCACCCCAACACTAACGGGATGGTGATAAGAGCAACCATGTCGAGCCCGCGAATAAGGTTAAACATCAACCCGGGAGGCATTGCGCCAGCCTGAGTTGCGACCATCGGCGAGGAGTAATCAGCTGGTTTTGCACTGACCCACCGAATCGCACCAGCAAGGCCACCAGCAGCCGTCACCAAGCCGTACATGACGGCCTGCTCCCACGGCCTTGATACCGCCGAACCGACGCCGTGGAAGGCTGGGATAACGGCAATCGCCCACAACGCTGCTACCACGGCAGGCACCACCGAGGCCGCCGAAATGACCTGGCTGGTAGTGAAAGGTAGACAGCGCACCAGCCCCTTGCTACGAGTGAGCACTCGCAGACTGGTGAAGAAAGGCACCAAAGCCGCGACAAGCACCAGGGCCGACACAGGGACCGTCAGGGCACCGAATCCCAGAGCGGAGACGGCATAGGGAACCACGGCCGTCACGATGAGGGTGAGCAGCGGCTTTGGGGACCGCATGACACGCTGCACGTCGCGCCACACCAGGGCTCTCAAACCCTCGCCTCGTCCACGGGTGGGGCGCACCTGGCCGCGTTCGATGGCTTCTCGCTCCTGAAGAATGTCGCGTATGAGGGCGAAGTCAAGAGCGAAGGCGGCCCCCTGCATACCGGAGGCCAGTGAGCCACCGGCCATGAGACGGGCGCGTCGGATTCGGTTCAGACGCAGTCGTGCTAGCACGAAGGTGACAACAAGCAGTACCGCTCCAGCTCCGGCCACCGCCCAAGCGGAAGTGAGGTTTGTGTCACTCGACATCGGCACCGCATACCACCCCGACGCCGTCGAGATAACCCCCAGCAGTACCGCCAGACCAGCCAGTCCAGCCACAGCTTCGACGGCCTTCACTGGCCAGGTACGTTCAGTGCCCTGTTCAGCGCCCGCAAAAGAGACAACTCCGGCAGCACCCAGGGCGCTCGCCAGGGTCCAGGCGACGACGGCCTTCCCAGCGGCCCCAGTAAGGGCAGCCACCAGGGCGCCCAGGACGGCACCAGCGATCACCGAAACGAGCACCGCAGCTCGTAGCCGTTTGGCGAGAAACTTGGCTCGGTCAATCGGAGCGTCCATGAGCCAGAATCCCTCAGCTGCCGAGGCAAGTACCGGCCCAAACACCCGGGCCGCGGCCAGGGCAAAGGCCAACACTCCTGACAATGCCGCCCACGGCAGCAGACCGCGAGCCGTCTGGCATCCCGTCGAGGTGCAGCCCGAGGCCTGCCCTTGGGCCTGCACGATGAGGCTGATGACCATGGCAAGGACGACGACCAACGAAAAGACGAGCACGTAGGCGTCGCCAATGGCCTGCCAGATATTGCGGGTGGTACGGCCTTTACGCCAGTCGCCCATCAGGAGGGAGAGCTGACGTTCGTCGGCCTGACCGCCGAAGAATTCGTCGGGGCGGTGAGCGATGACCAGCTCCGGGTCGGGGACGACCGCCGCCTCAGCTCTGGCATTCTGTGGTTCGGACGGGGACGCCTTGGGGCGGGGCTTGGAGTGCTTACTGTTGCGCCGACTCATCCGCGCGGGCCTCCCAATTCGACAGTTCGGGCTCCCAGGGTCTCGACAAGGGCTGGCTCGTGGCTGGCCATCACGATTGCCAGGCCGTGATTCATCTCTTCGCGCAGCCTCTTACCAAGCCATGCGACACCTTCGACGTCAAGGCGGGCCTCGGGCTCGTCCAAGACGAGGAGTTTGCGGGGGCGCACGAGGGCCGTTGCCAGACCCAGCCGTCGCCGCTGGCCCGAGGAGAGGGTGCCAGGAAGCTGGCCGGACTGTGGGACGAGCTGGACCTCCTCAAGCACCTCATCAACGAGGGCGTCAGCATCGACCAGGCCGTGAGCGCGGGCAAGTAAGTCGAGGTGCTCCACCACCGACAGATCAGGGAAGAAATCAAGGTCGTCAATGACCGTGGCAACGTTGCGACGGAACTCCGGGTTCGTCTCGGAAACTTTTTTACCAAGCACCTCGATCGTTCCAGAGCTTGGACGATCGGCTCCCACCAGCATCCTTAATACCGTCGACTTACCGGCACCGTTGCGGCCAGTGAGGGCGACGGCTTCTCCTTCGCGGACGATGAGGGAGAGGCGATCAATGATGGTTCGGTCACCGTAGGACTTCGAGATGTCCTTGGCAACGAGGACGGTAGAGCGGGATGCCATGTTGGCTATTCTCCCGCACTTGTGAGACCTACCTCAACCTGCGCCCAACCCGATCGAGGGAATCAGGGGACACGCACCCCCTTCGCGGGAACCCACCCCGATCGAGGGAGGTGAGGGGGGAGTCGCCTGCCCCTTAAAATGAAACTCGTGTTGACAACCCGAGCCACCCTGGATAAGCACCACACCGATGTCGCATCAATGTTCGATGGGGTGGCGAAGCGCTACGACCTTATGAACCAGATTATGACGCTGGGGGTGGTCGACACTTGGCGTGACCTTGTCGTTGACGCCGTAGAGCCGGAACCCGGCCAGATCGTCCTCGATCTGGCGGCCGGAACCGGCACATCCTCAGCTACTTTCGCAGCTCGAGGTGCGCAGGTTTACCCCACCGATATTTCCACCGGGATGCTGGCGGTAGGCAAGCAACGTCAGCCCCATCTGCACTTCGTGGCCGGGGACGCCACTTGTTTACCCTATGCCAATAACTCTTTTGACGCGGTAACAATCTCTTACGGTCTACGTAACGTCGAGGATTCCCAACAGGCGCTGCGTGAGATGCTGCGTGTCACCAAACCGGGCGGTCGCGTCGTTGTCTGCGAATTCTCGTACCCCACTTGGGCGCCGTTCCGCCACGTCTACACCAAGTATCTGCTGGCTGCGATACCGGCGATGGCGCGGTTGGCCTCGTCGAACCAACAGGCCTATAACTACCTGGCTGAGTCGATCCTCGCTTGGCCCGACCAGACCCACCTGGCGGACATGATGGCCGAGTGCGGCTGGCAGGCCGTGGCATGGCGCAACATTTGCGGTGGGGTGGTGGCTCTGCATCGTGGCTGGAAAGGCAGTGTCGGCCCCCATCCCAATGGCCACCGTCATGACGATGCCCACTGGCAGGAAGGAGATGGCCTGAGGTGAAAGGCCCTTCCTCCCCCATCCTCCTTAGCGCCTGGGCAGCTTGCAGTTGTCCGGTTAAGACTCAGAACACTTTCGACCCACAATTGTCCGAGCCGGTTGGGGATCCCCGCGACGACGAGCTCTTTGCGGGCGCGCAAACCCATATGACGGCGGTCTGTGACGCTTTGGCTGCTATCGCTGACGCTGTCGATGTGCGATCTGACACGGCTAGCCCAGCCAGCCGTCGAGCTGCGACTCACCGGGCTATAGATGCCGGGGCACCCGTCATCGTCTGCCCGGAACTACCATCGTCTCCCCAAGGCCATCGCTCTGGTTCTCCGGATGCCCTCGTGCTGGCCGGAATCCGCGCCGATAGGGGCCCCGGATACCTACCGCTTATTATCAAGGACTACCTTGTTTTGGAAAAACACCACACGCTAGCCGAATTCACGTGGGTGTCTCCGCTTGACGACCCGGATCCTCGTCATGCCCGAATGTCACTCGACCAGACATTTCGTGCTAGCCGGGAGCGCGCTCTCATCCAGGCTGTCCACCACTGGCGCTTGCTTGACGACCTCGGTCTGGTGGCCACCCCTGACCAGTGCCCGAACCATCGTCGTCTGGTGGGGCTGGTCGGTCGCGACGAGATCGCCATTTTGAGTGACGCCCTGGCAGTCTCCTGGTTGGACCTCGACCATAAGTTCATCCGTACGTTCTCACGGTCGGCGGCGTCGGGATGGCGTCGACGCAGCCTATTTGACCGCTATGACCACGAGCACACGTTCCGGGTCTCGGTCGCCGAACACGCCCTAGCTGGAGGCGAGCCGATGGTCGCCCCAATTGTGGTGCCAGAGTGCGAGTCGTGCCAATGGTGGGCCACTTGCGAGCCGCGTCTTGCCGACGATGACCTGTCCCTGCGCATCTCGAAGGCTCCGCTGGACGTTCGGGAAATCTCGACCCTGCGTCGCCTCGGAGTAGCGACGGTTAACAATCTGGCCGACGTGAGCCTCGACGAGCTGCTGCCGGTTTACCTGCCTGAGGTGCAGCACCGTCCCCGTTCGGAGCAGAGATTGCGGGCAGCGGCCAGGCGGGCTCGACTCATCCGCGAGGGCGTGCTGCTGGAACGTAACGATGAAGGCCCGATCGAGGTGGCCTCCTCGCGTCTGGAAATTGACTTCGATATCGAGACGTCCCCCGATGGCCGCGTCTACTTGTGGGGGTTTGAGGTCAGCGACCCTGAACGTCTACTCGATTCGACCACAGGCTGCGAGCCCTACTACGTGGCGTTTAGCGATTTCACCGATATGGACGATGCTACCGAGCACAAGCTGGCTGCCCGTGCAATCCGGTGGCTTGAGGGTATCGTCAACGCCCATCCCGAGACGATCATCGTCCACTATTCTGACTACGAGATCGTCCATTTGCGTCACTTCGGCCATGTTTGCGAGGACGAACGCGCTGCCGTCCAACGCCTCCTCGGCTCGGGCTGTTTTGTGGATCTCTTTACCACGATCAGGGCCCATTTCTTTGGGGTTAATGGAATTGGACTCAAGGTCGTCGCGACGGCCGGGGCGGGATTCTCTTGGCGCGACCCAGATCCAGGCGGCCTGAATTCCCAGACCTGGTGGGACCTTGCTGTCCACGACCCAGATCCAGACGTCCGGGCGGCGTCCAGGACTCGGGTGCTGGAGTACAACGAAGACGATGTGCGGGCCACCCTGGCTGTTCGCCGTTGGCTCAACGACACGTATCAGGCTCAGCCCTGAGTCACGTGGCCCCAGGGCCTTGACATTCACGCGATGCGGTTACGCAGTTCAACCATTGAACGCGTGAACGAGCACGACGAAGTTCCAAGCCTCGAGAGGACATCGTGGTGGCGGTCTTATGAGGGGGAACACAGAGGTACAGCTGTGTGGGTTGTGATGTGGTTATTTTTGCTCGTGTTGATAACTGGGGCCAGCGCAAAAGACGACGTGGCCTGGTGGTAGCGTCTCATCTTGCTAGCAGAAAGTTAGCTTTTACTAAGTTTCTAACCCTTAGGAGAAACGATGCGTCGCACAAGGATCACCGTGGCAGCTGTAACAGCAACCGCCCTGGTCGGGTCAATAGCAGCTATCACCCTCTCTCTCCCCCCCCCCGCGAGTGCCACTTCTGACAAGGGCAGCTCCGTAACCCAGTCAGCTGCCCTCCGTCCCGACACCAACAAGACAAAAATCGACGCGGACTGCCGCAAGGCCATCATCAACGACCTGAAGCTGCGCGCCGCGATCGTCGACGCCCTCATCAAGGCCGGGCTCAGTGCGGCCGACGCAGCCGCTCTGGCCCCCCGCATCGCCGCAGAAATGGCAACAGAGGGGCCCTTATCATCAACCACAACCATCTGAAAGCCCTCGTCGCTTCCCAACTGGGCCTCATAGCAGACGCCAAGATTCAACGCGCAGCTGCAGCCATTGACGTCAGCTTCAAGGCCATCCTGGCCGCGTCGATCATCCCCAACGCACTGGGATCAGCCGCACTGAAGAGCGCGGTCATCACAGACCTCGTCGCGGCTGGTATCGACAAGCACCTGGCACGAGCCACCGCAGTGGCTATCGTCGCCACCGCACTCAACCCCGCCCTTGGGCCCATCGCGAAGATCGAACTCATCAAAGCCGAGATCGCCGCTCAAGCAGACCTTCTCATCAGAAGGGGTGTCCACCTCCAGAAGGCAGCCATCGAGCACATCATCGGCCGAGCCTTCGACACTGCTGTAGCGACCGCAATTATCAGCTCCCCGATCCTGAGCGCGCGCATCGTCACTCACCTTGTCAGGGCTGGAATAGACAAGTCCATTGCCATCAGCCTTGCGCCCCGTATCGCCAAGCGCCTAGCAAAGGAGCCGCTGCTGGCGTTCAACACCGCTAAGCTCGTTAAGGACATCGCCCAAGAAGTCGTCGACGTCCGCAACACTAAGGAAGCCGTAGCAATCTACAAGCAGCTCAAGGCAGAGCTACCAACCCTGGACGGGCTCGTGCAGAAGGCCTGCACCCCGAAACCGGCTCCCGATCCGACACCGACCCCAACTCCAACCCCGACTCCGACTCCAACCCCAACCCATGCGGCCACACCCAATAGGTCGATCAGCCGTACAACGGATCGCCACGACCTTGGGTCTCGCGATCTCCAAATCGCGGCCTCCGCGTTGACCCACGTAAAGGCCCTCCCAGCAACAGGAGTCTGACACCTTCAAGAGAGGCTCCAGAGTCCCTCTAACAACCACAATGGCCGTGGTCCACATCTGTAGACCACGGCCATTGGCTCTTCCCCTAAAAAAAGGGGGTAGAAGAGTTTTCAGCGACCTTTAGCGCAGTAGGTGTACACAGTAATAGGCGATATTTTCGACAGACGAAGTCGAAAAATAGGTTCGATTTCACCGTAGCTGTGGGTTCCATTCTTGCCCTGGACGCCATTCTTTTCCGGAGACGACCGATCTGTCAATAAATATAAATGATGGATGAACCGAGGCATAGCTCGATTAGGATTTCGCACCTCGATTGCCTCGAGACTTATCCGACGAGGGCGCCCACGAACAGGCCGATCGAGCACACCAACTCGGCGAGTCCGGTGTTCTTCAACGCCGACACCAACGCCATCCCCGTGGCCTTGGTGACCATTGCCCTTACCGGGGAGACGAGTAAGGCAATCGCAAACAAGCCGAACAGAGTCCACCACGTCGTCAAGGCCGCGACGGCAACCACCCCGACGCAGGCCAGCGTCACCAGAACGAGGTAAAAGATCCGTGTCCCCTGGTGCCCAAGCTTGGTGGCCAGAGTGTGCTTGCCACTGACGCGGTCACCATCGATATCGCGCAGGTTATTAGCCGTCAACACCCCGCAGGCCGTTGCGCCGATGAGGCAGGCCGCCACCCAACCAGCCGCACCGACGTGGTCAGTCTGCACATAGACCGTGCCGCCGACGGCAACCAGCCCAAAGAACATGAAGACGAAGATCTCCCCTAGCCCAGCGTAACCGTAGGGGTGGGAGCCCCCGGTGTAGAACCAGGCGGCGAGAATGCAGACCACCCCCACGGCGATGAACCACCAATGCCCGGTGACGATAGTGATGATCAGTCCGGCCACTGCCGAGACCCCGAAACACGCGAAAGCCGCAGCCTTGACCTGGGCGGGTTCAGCGATTCCTGACCCGACCAACCGAAGCGGACCAACTCGATTATCACCGTCGGAGCCGCGAATACCATCGGAGTAATCGTTGGCGAAGTTCACCCCGATGACCAGTCCCAAGGCCACCACTAGGCACAGCGCGGCCAGTCCGCAGCATGCACCACTATCGGCGATAGCGATCGCGGTACCTGCCAACACCGGCGCGATTGCGGTGGGAAGGGTGCGGGGGCGAGCCCCTTCAAGCCATTCAGCTGCTGTGGCCATAGACAACTCCCTAAGTCAGTGGTAGACACGCGAACTGTGCGCGTCAGGCGGGCGTTGAGCGGAAGATCTTTTCAGGACGTGCACCTAATGGCGACCATATCGCCGCTGCACGTTCAAACCCGCATCTACACAAGCTAACGAAACGATAAATAACCACAGAAGCCCTTACATCCCCATTCGAGTTTGGCAGGAGACCTCGCCGTGAGAACCATGTTCGCCAGCCTGACCGTTCCGAACTATCGGATCTACTTCTCGGGCACTCTCATGACGAACATGGGCCAGTGGATGGCTCGCACCGCCCAGTCCTGGCTGGTACTCATCATTTTAACCCACGGCAACGCCGCAATGCTTGGCTGGGTAATGGCGGTCAACTTTGCACCAATTCTCCTCGTCACACCGTGGGCTGGCGCCCTGGCCGACCGAATGTCCAAGCGTCGCATCATGGTGGCGGCACAGTCCGCCATGGCTGTTGACGCGGCCATTCTTTCCATCCTTGTCCTCACCGGAACGGTGCAGCTGTGGATGGTTTTCGTTATCTCAGCGATGGACGGCGTCGCCGGAGCCTTCTACAGCCCAGCCACCCAGGCCTTCGTCTCCGAGCTGGTCCCGCTAAAAAACCTCCCCAATGCGGTGAGCCTCAACTCGGCGTCCTTTAATGGCGCCCGGTTGCTAGGCCCGGGCCTCGGTGGCTTGCTCATTGCGGGAGTCGGTGTCGGCTGGGTGATGGCAATCAACGTCGCTTGCTTCATGGGGTTCATCTCCACCCTGCTGCTCATCAAGGCTGATCGCCTCTACACCTCCCCGCCAGCAAACGACAAAGCCCGAGTCCGCGACGGCATCCGTTACGTTAAGCGGCGTCCAGACCTCGTCATTTTGTTGACGATCGGTTTCATGATGGGCACCTTCGGATTCAACTTCAACATCTCTGACGCCGTCATGGCCACCCAGGCGTTTGGCAAAGGGTCCGGACAATACGGCCTCCTCGGTTCCCTTATGGGCATCGGGTCAATGGCCGCCGCCCTAGAAGCAGCTCGACGCAAGCCGCGGCTGCGCTGGGTCGAACTCGCCCTGTTGGTCTATAGCATCAGCATGGCCTTGTCGACGCTGGCGCCAAACTACGGCACCTTCGCCGTCCTGAAGATCTTTGTCGGATGGGGAGCCATCTCGACCCTCATCACCGCCAACGCCATGGTGCAGACCTCCGTCAGGCCGCAAATGCGTGGCCGGGTCATGAGCTTGTGGGCCGCCCTGGTCATGGGCGGCACCCCGTTCGTCTCCCCGATCGTCGGCTGGATCGGCAATACGGTCGGCCCGCGCGCCACGGTCGCCTGGGGAGCCATCAGCCTCGGCATCACCTTTGTGATCATCACTGCCGTGATCATGCACAACGATCACATTCGGGTCGTCTTCGATCCCTCCAAGCGGGCGCCGTGGCTGCGGCAGGTTCGCGGCAAAGTGACCATCGACTACGTCCAGCAAACGAAGTAAGTCAGCCAGTCGCGCATCAGCAAGTGGGCACGCTGCATGGTGTAACAATCCCCCTCTGGAATTTCGGGATCGGGATGGTTCACTGGTGCCATGAAGAAACTCATCAATGCTGTTGAGGATATCATCGTTGATTCCCTGCGCGGCGTAGCGGCCGCCCACCCTGACTCTCTGAAAGTCGATCTCGAACATCGCATCGTGCTGCGCGCCGACGGACCGGTCAGCGGAAAGGTTGGTCTGGTTTCTGGTGGCGGTTCCGGCCACGAGCCGCTGCACTCGGGCTACGTCGGACGAGGTATGCTCGACGCCGCCTGCTGCGGGGAGGTCTTCACCTCCCCCGTTCCTGACCAAATTACCGAGGCCACCAAGGCCGTCGACGGTGGTGCTGGCGTGCTCCACATCGTCAAGAACTACACCGGTGACGTTATGAACTTCGACATGGCTGCCGAGATGGCCTCGATGGAGGCTGGCATCCACGTCGCGTCCGTCATCATCGCCGATGACGTTGCCGTACAGGACTCCCTGTACACCGCCGGGCGACGCGGGGTGGGTTTGACGGTGCTGGCCGAAAAAATCCTCGGTGCAGCAGCTGAAGAAAAGCGTGATCTCGACGCCCTGCTCGAGCTCGCAAAACGCATCAATGACGGTGGTCGTTCCTTCGGCGTAGCCCTCACCTCTTGCACCGTCCCGGCAGCCGGCAAACCCACTTTCGACCTCGGCGCGAACGAAATGGAGTTGGGCGTCGGCATCCATGGCGAGCCCGGTCGCGAAACCGCCACGTTGGGCACTGCCGCCGAGGT
>ENA-OOLG01000108-OOLG01000108.1-human-skin-metagenome-genome-assembly--contig:-NODE-108-length-11626-cov-5.108202_pt1 | contig 11626 bp, 9 predicted proteins | sample MGYA00248896_ERZ501030 | MGnify/ENA primary metagenome ERZ501030 (study PRJEB25958, sample SAMN03398599) | human skin metagenome | study: EMG produced TPA metagenomics assembly of the Human Skin...
ACGAGCACACCGGATTCTCCGGGTACCCGCGGTACCACCCTCCTTGCACGACGTCGCCGACGCCGGCCTCTCGGTTCGTCGATCGCTGCCGGTTCTACTGAGGCAGTGTATGCACTCGCCTGTTCTTCCGGCGGCTCCGGGGTGATCGCCCCATCACTGCCTTGCGGTCGCATGCATCCTACTCCAACCGGAGCCAAGTGTGGCGGGCCTAGGAGGCTCTGGCGCGGTGACAACTACGTCGCTGTGCGGCACCGTTGCCACCACTGACGCCACAACTCACCATCACACACCGAAATGCCACACGACTCCACGAGGGACTTCCTACGGCCCACAGACGCTTGGTCGGGGCCCTCCTGTACCACAAGCCCCGGCAGCACTTACTTTCGGAACCGACAACGGACGCCTGGGAATGCCCTCACAACGATAGCCACGTGGAAATTCCGACAGGTCGTGGAGACGGTCCTAGACGCACGCCATAGGACCGTCGGAGCAAAAGACGCCACGCCGTCGCGACCCCACTGGCTTACCCACGACATCGAGAAATGCCTCCTCTGCTGCGCGAGGACATGCCCCACCACGTATCAGGAACTCATCGGTAGGTCCGTCACAGGCAATGCATCCCTTGTCCAGCAAAGAGCAGTACCTCATATATCCCCGCGATCCGCAGATCACCAAGGGGGGCCAATAATGAGGTGAGGCTGTTTATGGCACCACCGGTAGAAGCCACTAACAAGTACACGGCTGAGTATGTGGCCCCCGCCGAAGAGGGGCAACAACTAGATCCTCGACACCGTCATAGGTCATCAGCCCGGACCGGTGTCACACTCGTCAGTCACACTCTTGGACTCCCGAATCGTGCTTCACATTCCTCTCGCCGTAAGCAGCTTCTCGACGACCCGGGCCACTCCGTCGTCGGCATTCGACGGCGCCTGGTGCCGGGCCACTTCAAGCGCCGACGGCACCGCATTAGCCATCGCATAAGAGTCCCCTGCCCAGGCGAGCATCTCGACGTCGTTAGCCCCGTCACCAAAGGCCACCGTGTCCCCTTGGTCGATGCCCAGGTGATCACACAGCATTGACAGACCGGAGTCCTTGGTGACCCCCTTCGCGCTGATCTCCAGCATCGGTTTTCCTGAGGTGGTGACGTGCACCTCGTCAGCCATACCGACACTCGCGGCGCAGGCAGTGAGTTCCTCAATGGGCAAATCTGGATGGCGGGCGACCATCTTGAGGCAGTCCCCGTCAAGCACTTCTCCGAGCTCCAGGGCGGGCATCTCGGATGGCTCGCGGGAATGGTCAGCGAAAGTCGTCAGCTCTGCATAGCCGCGCTGAGAGGCGAAGGCGAAACCGTCGTCCTTGATCGTCAGGAAGCGGATGCCAGGAGCCGCAGCAAGGAGGCGATGAGCAAACTCATTCGCCACGGCTGCCGACATGAGCTGACGAAAAAGCACAGTGTGGGCCTGGAGGTCCCAACAAATAGCGCCGTTAGAGCATAGTGCCCAGCGGCCCAGCCCGTCACGCCATTTCTCAATGCCATAGATTTGCCGCGCAGTGACCGGCACCACCTGTACCCCTGCCTTCTTTGCGGCACGGATGGCATCGTAAGTACGAGGGCTGATGGTGCCATCAGGGGCCAAAAGGGTTCCGTCAAGGTCTGTTGCGATGAGCACACCGCAAGATTATCGAGATGCCAGCAGCTCCTCGACGACAACGGCGAAACCATCCTCGTCACAGGAAGGAGCACATCTGTCCGCGGCGGTGATCGCCTCCGGCTTGGCGCCGCCCATCGCATACGAGGTCCCGGCCCACTGCAACATCTCTACATCATTGGCCCCATCTCCCAAGGCAACGACGTCGGCACGGTCCTCTCCGAGGAGCTGGCAGATGCGTTCTAGACCGCTAGCCTTCGTCACGTCAACCGGTCCAGCCTCCGCCACTGTGAACCCGGCCCACGTGGCGTGAACCCCGGGCACCCGCAAACGCCTGGACAGCTGGTAGATGTCTGGGGCGGGCACCGTCGGGTGCACGATCATGAGCTTGACGGCCTCACTGGAACACAGTTCCTCACGACTGACGAGGACGTGCTCGGCAGGATCATTCTCGGACTCGAAAGCAGGGACGATGTCGTCATACCCCTCCTCAACGAGAAACACCGAGGAATCCCCGACCTCCGCACAGAACACGACCTCCGGAAGCTCGGCAGTGATGTGGTCAACGTAGGACTTCACAGTACGGGCCGACATCGTCTCGGTGAAGAGGGTCTCGCCGGTGGACATGTCTATCCCGACGGCACCGTTGCAAACCAGGGCATGCTGGTGAAAGACCGGCCCGATGATGCGCAGCCCACCAATAGCCCGGCCCGTTACCGGAACGACGCGAATCCCAGCTGCTTCGGCGGCCTCCACGGCAGCCCGGTTCCGGGGAGACACAGTGGCATCGGGGCTGAGGAAAGTTCCGTCGAGATCGGTCGCGATGAGCACCCCGCCACCCTACCGAGAAGTCAGGAATCCGTCCCCGTTTGGGTACCGTCGGTGACGGCGACCACAATAGTCGTGCAGGGCATTCCTGCACGGCGCAAGGAGGGTGTCAGATGGCGGAGAAGAGGCCGGGTGCTCGTGGCGGATCCGCGTCCCGAAACCATCCGCGACTCTGGCGCAACGACGACCCCATCCCACGAACTGCTGACGGCATCGACGCCCGCATTTTTCGTCCCGGCCAGGCTTCCGCCCAACCTGCTACCTCACCTCGACCGGGCGCCACCCCTCCCGAGCCCCCGATCGAGGAGGACGGCCCGACGCGAATGGCCTCGCTGCGCAATGTCTCGACGTCATGGCCCCTGACCCGCACTGGGACGATCTCTCCCCAGAACGGCAAAGCCAAAACCCGCCATTCCAGGCCGCCCAGGGCACACCGAACTCGACGTGTCCCGCTGGAGAAACTTTTTCGGGCCGAGACGCCTGTGGAGCCAACTCTGGCTCTCAACCTGGGCGACTCCGAGATGGCAACCATGCAGGCCCGGCGCGTCGTCGACCTCGTCACCCGGATCGCGGTCATAGCGATCTCGGTAGGAGGGTCAGCCTCTGAGGCCGTCGCGATGGCGCTGCGCATCACCGCAACATACGGGGTCACCGTCCACATCGATATTACGAATACCTCAGTTATCGTCACCCAGCATCGTGGACTGGACGAGGACCCCATCACCGCATTGCGGGTGGTTCGTTCGCGCAGCAACGATTACCAGCGCCTCGGTGAACTGCAACTCCTCGTCGACGACATCTGTGACAAAACCGTCGGGCTTGAGGAGGCCGCGGACCGTCTGGCGGCCATCACGCGCAGCCCCCGTCTATACCGTCAGTGGTTCGTCACAATGAACATGGGTCTCATGGGGGCGGGACTGTCCACCCTGTTCGGCGGTACCGCCTTGGACGGTGTGCTGAGCTTCTTCTCGACGTGCATCGTCGACGCCGCTGTCCAGGCGATGGCGCGCAAGCGAATCACGAATTTCTTCGCCCAGGCAGCCGGTGGCGCCATCGCGACCGCATTCGCCCTCATCGTCATGGTGTACATGGCGGCTTCCGATCACCCTCTGCCCCTGTCCCCATCCCTCATCGTCGCCTCTGGAATCGTTTCTCTGCTAGCCGGTGGCTCCTTCGTCGCGGCCTCCCAGGACGCCCTCGACGGCTACGTCGTCACAAGTTCCGGACGATTCCTGGAAGGGTTTGTACAAACCGGTGGGATCATTCTCGGCGTCATCACGGCGATGTGGATCGGACTGAGGCTCGGGGTGCCCGGGTACATCTCGCCCGCCCTGGGGTTCTCCACCAACCCGGTCCTCCAGATGGTCGCTGCCGCGGTCATCGCCGTGACCTTCGGCATTTCTTCTCACGCTGGATACCGCACCCTGGCGATCTGTGCGGCCTTGGGGGCGGCAGCCTGGGCCGGATACCTCCTCGGCATGCAGTTGACGGGATCTGTGTCGGCAGCGTCAGGACTCGCAGCCATGGTGGCAGGCTTTATCGCAGGCCTGGGAGCGAAGCGCTGGAAGGTGCCTCAGCTAGGTTTGGTGACGATCGCCATCGTCCCCCTCATGCCCGGCGTCATGATGTACCGAGCCCTGTACATGATCGTCAATGCGCAAAACGAAACCGGCGGCACCTCAAACGCTGGGTGGACCCTCTTTCTAGAGGCCCTGCTCGTCGGTGTGGCGCTAGCCGTCGGAGGCAGCTTCGGCGCGCTGCTGGCCCGTCCATTCACTCTCCCGAAGGATCTGCGGTCCCGGTTGGCGACCCTCGCTTCCTGGGGTGCTGGTCAAGCCGTCCCGCGTGAACGGCGCCGTCGGCGATCCCAGCCCCCGGCGGATCCGCACCATCCAGCTCTCAACAACACTGAGACTGACCCGACTGTGACGGGAACTTGGGCACGGTAGGCGTCAGTCCAGTCTCTGCATCCGTGGTCGCGGCACTGGTACGGCGACCATCGTCACTAAAGCCAGCAGCACCGGCGGGGCGAACACGATGAGCGCCAGCCACGGCAGTGGCATTGGCATCGGCCAGCGGGGGCCGACGCACGTCATAACGGCAACCGGCACGAACCCCACGAGAAAGCCAAGGATCTGACCAAGCCCTGTCGTCACGAGGGCCTGTGCTGCCACCATTCGTCTCAAGGTCGCCTTTGACGCCCCTACCGACGCGATGGCGGTGCGCGACCCCCTCGAGTCGGACAGAGTCAAGGCCAATACCACGGCGCCCACGCATACCGCCAACAGCGTGCCCACTACCGCCGACCAGCGCATCACGGTCCCGGAAATATCCGAGTACCCCTTTTCCCATATGAACTCCGAGGGTGACCCGGTGACGTCCATGAGGGAATGTTGCAGACGGTCCCCTTCCTTCGCGGTCGGAGTATGCGGCAACCGCAACCACACCGTTGTGGATTGGGTTTTCATGTTGTCGGGGCTTACCCCAAGCACCTTGGCTGCCGTTCTACGGCTGATGAGATTGGGCACACCGTATCCCAGGGCATGGTGGGGAGCATGGATAGCTGGAAGCACGGTGGTGCCGGTACTGTCACGTCCGTCTTTGTTGGAGATGATGGCCTGCGAAACCCGTGTGGCATCAGGCGAGAACAGGACGACTCCGTCGTTGAGGGCCTTCATCACCCTGCCGTCTGCTTTCTCCCCGGTCAGCAGCTTATAGAAGGTACCGTCGTCAATGACCACCGTCGACGACATCGCTCCGTTAGGTATCTTGGGGGCGACTTCGAGACTGCTAGTGCAGTACTTCCCGTCCTGTCCGCACGTCACCGGCATCTCCGGCCGTAGATATTTCACGTGCGGCCCGAAAACCGCAGTGACCCGTTTGATCTCCCCTGCGACACGATCGTCCGAAGCCCTGACCCCATCATCTCGTTCGCCAGCGAGAACCCCAATGTGGTCTCCGAACTCCGGGAGGTAATCAGCCCTGTCCTGGATGGCGACGCTGTCGCAGAGCGTGACGGCGGCGCACGCCAACACGGCGACAGCCATGGATGCGGCAACCCCAGGCACCGCCCTTCCCCGGTTGCGGTTGAGATCGCGCAGCGCAAATCGGACCGGCAGCCGCGACGATTTGCGCCCCGAAGTCTTTTCCACCAACCAGGGCATGGCGCACACGGCGGCCAGGTACAGCACGACGATGGTGATGACCGCACCGATATTAGTCAGACGCACCATCGCGTCGCGCGTCGACCCGCGATGGCCGTACATGACGCCACCGACGCCGACGAGCAGACCGATCACCGCAATGATGATTGCCGATGTCGGTCGTTGCGTGGGCCGCGCCGCAGCTTCAGCATGCTTGACTCCCATGAGGACGTCTTGACGGGCAACGTCACGAGCCGGGAACCAACAAGCGGCCAGCGCCGCGAGGAGACCGACGATGAACCCGGCGGTGGCATATCCCCAATCGGCCCCATAGGCGATGTAACCAGGATTCAACATTCGAATGATGGCCACCGCACCATTGCCCAGGCCCACACCAAGGCCCACGCCGAGCAGCGCTCCAGCCAGGCCTAGCAGCAGTCCCTGATAGATCATCACAGCCATGAGGTCACGTCGAGCGGCCCCGGTGATGCCCAGCAGGGCTAGCATCCGCCGCTGCTGGCGAGCACCAATAGCAAATGCTGCGGCTGCGATGGTGGCCACGACGATGGCCGAGAGCACCCCAGCGGCCAGGGTCAGGGCAAACATGTCCCGTTCGGAGGTGTCGTCTTGATTGACGCTCTCCTCGGCACGGCGGTCGGCGACGCCCAACCCTGACGCGTTGAGCTGCTTGACCTGCTGCTTGGTGAGCGATACGCCATTGACGTAGTAGCTGAGCTCTCCGCCACGGGCCAACGGGCTGTCGGGAGCCACCCAGATGACTGGGCCGGGCCCCGACCATCCTTCCCGAACTACCCCAGTGACGGTGTACCGGTGCCGGTTAACGGTTACTCGGGACCCCACTGACCAGCCGTAATCCTTCGCAGCGCGGGTGGTCACCCAGATGTTGTTGCCGGTAGGCATGGGTCCGCGAGGGAGCTCCATGCGGTGGGGACGCATGGTCGCCAGGTCCATCGCTTTGACCGTGGCTGGCAAGGTGGCGAGCCGCCAGGAGACGCTAGCCTCGATGGTCCTCAAGAGGTGCAATTCATGGCCGGGAAGCTTCAGGTTGGTCAGTGCTTCCTGTTGCAGGGCTCGTTGGTGCGCATCTGGCTCGGCACTGTCGGCGCAGTACGCGTTGGTCAGCCCTTGCTGGGAACAGTGACCATCCCAATTCGACATCGGGCTAATGATCATGTCGGCATCACCGTAGTTGGTGAGAACCTGGTTGGCAGAGATACTGCCATCCGAACGCAGGAGCACCCCTAACCCAGACATGACGGCTACCGGCAGGGCTATGAGCATCACGATGAGCAGGGAGCGCATCTTGTGCCTGCCGATGTCACGCACGGCTAAACGATTGATGACACGGCGGTGGGGTCGTCCACGGGCGATAGCTTCTCCGGAGAGGCGAACCCTACTCGTCGAAGAACTGTCAGGCGTTGCCCGGTTTGGCGTCACCATTGGCCATGCTTCGGGTTGTCGTTAAGCAGCTCCATAGGATCGCTGACGACTTGAGACTCATCGACAAGCCTGCCGTCACGCAGGAAGACCACCCGGTCGGCCCACGCCGCGTGACGGGCCTCGTGGGTCACCAGGATGACGGCAACTCCCTCGTCAGCGAGAGCCCGGACGAGGGCCATGATTTCGTCGCCGGTGGCCGAGTCTAGGGCGCCGGTAGGCTCATCGGCCAGCAAAACACGGCGATCCCCGACGATGCCGCGTGCGATAGCTACCCGTTGACGCTGCCCACCCGACATCTCCTCAATGTGGCGATCAACTAACTCCGGGACGCCGACACGATCAAGGGCGATCTCGGCGGCCTTTCGGGCACGGATAGCCGAGACCCCGTCAAGTTCCAGCGGCAGGGATACGTTCTCGACGGCGGTAAGGGTAGGTACGAGGTTGTAGTCCTGGAAGACGAAGCCGAGCTGACGACGTCGCACCCGCGCTAGGTCGTCGCGAGGCATGCCACCAAGAGGCTCACCGCACACCGACACCGTTCCAGCGGTGGGCTGGTCCAACCCGCCAGCCAGGCCCAGGAGGGTGGACTTACCGGACCCCGACGGCCCCATGACGGCGGCGAAGGCGCCAGGGTTGACACCCAAGCTGACGTCAACGATGGCGTCGACTCGTTGCTCACCCTCACCAAAAGAACGACTCACGTGGTCCAAAGACAACACAGTGCGCCGAGCGGTAGGAGCGATCTGATCAGCGGCGCGCGACGGGCTCGACGCCATCCGATTCAGGCCTCCTGGACGGCCTTAGAACCCTCGGCCATTAGCTCGACGGGCTGATGAGCGCAGGCATGAGAAGCCTGTACCGCCTTGGATTCGCAGTGGTCAAGCCACCGGACTTCTGCCTCTGCGACGAAGATCATCCCGTCAACAAGTAGCTGGCCGGCGAGGTCGTCCTCTGCGACGCCACGGCGGGCCTGACGGAACTCTTGCAATTGGTGTATGGTGGCGTGACGTTGATCCTGGATGAGGGCGGCGACATCAATGTCTTTCGAGGTAGCCGCTAGGGCGATCTTGATGGCCAATTCATTGCGAGGCGGGTTGGCTGGTGCGATCGGAGTAGTGAACCATTGGCGCACCTCCTCCCGACCCTTCGAGCTAATGGTGGCGATAACCCTGCCATCAGGAGTCTCATCACCGCGGTAACACAACCCGTCACGCTCAAGGCGGTCCAACGTCGTGTAAACCTGCCCAATGTTTAAGGGCCAAGTGTGATTTGTGCGTCGATCAAACTCATTTTTGATCTCATACCCATGACGAGGCTTCTCAGCCAGTAACGCGAGGATGGCGAACTTGATGGACATATGGCCTCCAGGTGCCGTGCTTCAATCTCGCTCAATAGTCGCATACGCAATATCCGTCAGTCAAGGAGTTATCCGATCTTTGGCCACTTGGCGAAACACGGCGCTCGTCACGCGCCGACCCCTACATGGAGGCGACCCTCGAAGGCGCGTCCCAGGGTGACCTCGTCGGCGTATTCCAGGTCACCACCGACCGGGAGGCCAGAGGCTAGCCGGGATACCGTCACGCCCATGGGGCCAATGAGGCGGGAAAGATACGTCGCCGTCGCTTCCCCCTCAAGGTTTGGGTTGGTGGCCAGGATCACCTCGGTGACGGTTTCGTCAGCCAGTCGTTGGCACAACTCGCGGATGTGGAGATCGGCTGGGCCTTTTCCATCCAGCGGCGAGATCACTCCACCAAGAACGTGATACAGGCCGCGGAACTGCCGGGTGCGCTCCACAGCAATGACGTCTTTGGATTCCTCGACAACGCAAATCATCGACCGGTCACGACGTGGGTCGCGGCAGTACTGGCACACCTCATCGGAGGACACATTGAAACAAACCTTACAGAATTTAGCCTTCTCCTTGACCTCGCGCAGGGCGTCGGCCAGTTCATTGATCTCCTCGGTGGGAGCGTCAAGGATGTGGAAGGCGATCCGCTGCGCACCCTTCGGCCCGATCCCCGGCAGCCGAGAAAGGGCGTCAATGAGTTCTTGCAACGGACCGTCGTACATCGATTTTCCTGTCTAGTGTGCTGGGGTAGCTCACAGCCCAAGGCCGGGCATCTGCGGCATGAGAGCCTGCTGCATGGTGTGGGCCTGTCCGGTGGCGTCCTTGACAGCAGCCACCACGAGGTCGGCGAGGGTTTCGGCATCGGTGTCTTCGAGGACCTCAGGCGCAATCGTCAGTGCATCGAGTTCACCGGTTCCAGTGACAGTGGCGCGAACGAGACCGCCTCCAGCGGTGCCCTCAAAACTGCTCTCCGCGAGCCGGTTCTGGGCCGCTTCGAGCTGACTCTGAACGGACTGGGCCTGCGCGAGCAAGGCACCCATGTCGAGTCCCCCGAGGTCGAATCCTCCAGTGGTCATAGTGTCTCCCGTATGTGTGGCCCCTGATCCTCACCGGTGGGGCGTGTCGTCACCCACAGTAGCCGTCGGTAACGACGAGATCTTGGGTCGATACGTCCACACGCATTCATCTGGCGGTTGGGTCACCATCAGTGTCGATGACGACCCCACCAAGCTCGCGCATGATGAGGTCAATCGGGCTCTCGGTGGACTCTTCCAAGACGGCGTCGTCCCACCCCCCATCGTCATCCAGTGGCTCCTCGACTTGAGCTGGTCGCGAAGTCGCCTCAAGGGGGCGCACGCTTCCTTTAGCGCGCTCGCTCCAACGGTGAGCGGGTCTACCCCCAGCAGCGGAGGATGCGACCGACGATGGCGCGCCGCCAGAGGTGCTCTGCCGCGGCGACATCCCGTTGGTCTCGGCACGCTCGGCAGCCTCGATGTGACCCTCGCCTGGCATTAGGTCAGGCTCAGGATCGGCTGCTTCACCGCTACCAGAGTCTGGCGCGCCAGCTACTGACCTAGATCCGACGACCTTGTCGCGGACATCTCCGGACTGGTCCGCAGCCGTGGTATCAGAGGTGGAATCGTCATCCGTCGATTCATTGGGATGGGAGCTGGTCACCGGCGGGTTTGGCGCCTCCGGTGAGGCGTCATCAAAACTCGATTGACAGCTACCCGGCCGGCCCTGGGAATCCCGGCCGGGACGAGTAGGGTCCGGCGGGCCGTCACCCCGATTCGGACCTTGATCGTGTGACCCCCGCTCCCAGGGGTCATCGACCGGTGGTTCCTGAGCAACTGGCTCATTATGGGGCTCAGGACGGACGGCGGCCGGAGGTTCCCCAACGACCGCAGTGAAAGCCAGGTCCACACCCAACACCTTCACGACGGCGTCGTGTAAGACCTTGGGATAATTACCGGCAGCGAAGTTTTCCCGGGCCCCGGTATTGGTGAATCCTAGGGTGGCTTGATTGCCGTGGACCTCAAGCACCTGCGCGTACTTGTTGAGAACCATCCACGCGACACGTCCGCCATCCTTGACGGCTTCGAGGACCTGCGGCCACTCGCGACGTAACGTCGTGATGTCTACAGCGCTATCAGGGCGTTCGTTCTGTTGAGTGGAAGGTTGCTGGAGTTGGCCCGGTGAGGAGTCCTGATGATCCCGCTGGGGCGGCTGGTGGCCCTGTGGCTTGGGCTGCTGACGCTGACTAGTTGACGAGCCGCCCTGCTGTCCTGGCCTCTGCGTCACTTGGCCCTGCTCGCCGCGATGGTGCTGGCTGGACGGCGGCTGTTCAACAGGCTGATTGCCGGGCCGGTAATCCTTACGACTGGGACGCGGTCGCCCGGATGGACGCTGCCTTGCCAATGGGGCGTCGTGGTGCTCCGGCTCGGACCGGTTCTCCGGGCCTGAGGGGTGCTCCGCTAGCCAGTGCTGAGGAGGAGCAGCCTGCTGTGGTGTACCCGCATTACGGGAGGCAAGCTGGGCAACGACCGGACGTTCGGCGAGTTCAGCCTCGTCGACGGGGCCAGAGACGCCGATTCTTCTCTCTAAGCGCTCCAGACGTGCATGGATGCCACGACCGTCCGTGTCGGCTCCGGGTAGCAGAATCCGCGAGCACATTAGCTCTAGGTGGAGCCTGGGGGCGGTAGTGCCACGCATATTAGTCAGCCCAGTAGCCAATACCTCGGCAGCACGCGTGAGTTCACCCGCGCCAAAACCGGCCACCTGATGAGTCAGTCGGGTGGCTTGCTCCGGTGAGACATCGATGAGTCCGGTCCGGCAGGCGTCAGGAACCGCCGAGAGGATGACGAGATCCCGCATCCGACGCAGCAGGTCCTCAGCGAAACGGCGAGGATCTTGACCCACTTCAATGACCTTGTCGATCGTGACAAAAACCTGGTGGGCGTCCCCAGCAGCGAAGGCGTCAACGATCTCGTCGAGGAGGGCCTGCGGGGTGTAGCCGAGTAGGGCTGCTGCTTGCTCGTAGCTAACATGGCCGTCAGCGGCACCACCGAGAAGCTGGTCGAGCACCGAAAGACTGTCTCGCACCGACCCACCACCGGCACGCACCACCAGCGGTAGGACGGCATGGTCGACGTCGATCCCCTCCTTGCTGCATAGCCCAGCCAGATATTCGACAAGTA
>ENA-OOLG01000127-OOLG01000127.1-human-skin-metagenome-genome-assembly--contig:-NODE-127-length-10397-cov-6.248501_pt1 | contig 10397 bp, 10 predicted proteins | sample MGYA00248896_ERZ501030 | MGnify/ENA primary metagenome ERZ501030 (study PRJEB25958, sample SAMN03398599) | human skin metagenome | study: EMG produced TPA metagenomics assembly of the Human Skin...
TCGGTAAGGGGAACCAGGATGCCCCGATGTCGAACGACGAGGCAGCTCGTCTCATTGGTCAGGCCATTGGGCAAGTACAGCGGGTTATCGTTGGCCAGGAGCGCATGGTCGAGCAGCTCATGGTTGGGGTGCTTGCCAAGGGCCACATCCTCCTTGAAGGTGTTCCAGGTGTCGCTAAGACCCTTGCCGTACGCTCCTTTGCGACCGTTTTGGGCGGCGGTTTTGCACGAGTCCAGTTCACTCCTGACCTCGTGCCTTCTGACATTGTCGGTACCCGCATCTACTCGGCATCAAAGGAAACCTTCGACATTGAGCTCGGGCCAGTCTTCGTGAACTTCGTGCTCGCTGACGAGATCAACCGAGCTCCCGCAAAGGTGCAGTCGGCGATGCTTGAGCTCATGGCTGAAAAACAGGTGTCGATTGCCGGGCAGACCTTCCCCGCACCTCACCCGTTCAGTGTCATCGCTACCCAGAATCCGGTGGAATCCGAGGGTGTCTACCCGCTCCCCGAAGCTCAGCGCGACCGCTTTTTGCTCAAGATAGACGTTCCGTACCCGCGTGGAAACGAGGAGTTCGAGATCCTGCGCCGGATGAGCGTCAAGGCTCCCCAGCCTCAACAAGTATTGACGCCTGAGGCTGTTGTGGCCCTGCAAAATATGGCCTCCGACGTTTTCGTACACAACCTCGTCGCTGAATATGTCGTACGCTTGGTGCTGGCCACCCGTAATCCTGGCGACTTTGGAATGCCTGACCTCGCCAACGTCATCCAGATTGGTTGCTCTCCTCGAGCCACCCTTGGCCTGATTGCTGCGGCTCGAGCCTTGGCTCTGGTCCATGGTCGCGACTACGTCCTTCCGACCGACGTTCAGGCCGTTGCCGTCGATGTCATGGCTCACCGCCTAGTGCTCAGCTTTGACGCTATCGCTGACAATGTGTTCGCTTCCGACGTCATTGAGAGGGTTGTCGCCATGGTTCCACCGCCCACCCCGGTGTGGAACGAGGAGCAGCACCAGACCGCTCAACACAACGGCTGCGACAATCTAGGCCAGTACCCTGCTCCGACGGCCCCGCCTTCCCGGTCCTGAGGCGTCCGCTATGACGCGACCGATCTTCCGCGATCCGCAGCCACCATCAGTGGCGCAGACGCTGGTGAGCTCACCCACTGGGGCGACTCTGCCGCTCAATCAGCTTGCGCCGGAGGCAGCACTGCGGCGCCTGGAACTCACGATTGTGCGTCGATTGGAGGGATTCCTCCATGGTGACCACCTGGGTCTGTTGCCTGGGGCTGGGGCCGACGTCAACGACGCCCGACCTTACGAACCCGGTCAAGACGATGTGCGCATGATGGATTGGGCGGTCACAGCCCGCACTACCGTTCCACATGTGCGCGAGACCATTGCTGACCGTGAGCTCGAGGTGTGGGCACTTCTCGATGTCACCGGTTCCATGAACTGGGGCACGGTGTCCATGACGAAACGTGATTTGGGTATTGCTGCTATTGCGACCATCGGTTTCCTCTCCCAGCGCATGGGGGACCGCTTTGGCGGGCTCATTATGCGCCCTGACTCAGTGCGCCGCCTGCCTGCCCGTTCCGGGCGAACAGCTCTCTATGGATTGCTGCGTTCAATGCTCACTGAGCCAATTGTCGCCGACAACGCTCCTGGACAGATGACTCTGGCCAAAGGCATCGAAAATCTCGCTGCTTCGGCGAGGCGTCGCGGTATGAAAGTCGTTGTTTCTGACTTCCTGTCTCCCGGTGACGACGCTCTGGATCCCAACGATCGCCCAGAGTGGGAACGGTCCTTGCGCCGGCTGTCGGTGCGAAACCAGGTGCTGTGCATCGAAGTCGTTGACGCTGCTGAGCTGGACTTTCCCGACGTGGGTGACGTCATGGTCCGAGACCCAGAAACGTCCTTCGCCCATTACGTCAACACCGCCGACAAGGCCACTCGAGAGCGGATGAACGCTGCTTCCCGGGCTCAGCGTGAGCGCATCTCTGCGGCCATCCGGCGTGCGGGGGCCGGACACATTCAGCTGCGTACTGACTCCGACTGGGTTACCGATATTGCGCGATTTGTCCTCGGATACCGGCGTACTGCTGCAATCTTGCATCAGCCGCCTCAGGGGGTGACGAAGTGACGCCGCTCTTCCTCGGCCTACCCGAGGTCAAATCACCGTGGGTGCTGTGGCTCCTGCTGCTCGTCCCGGTGCTGCTGGTCTTCTACATCTGGGCGTCGCATCGCAGCCGATCTACGGCGATGAGATTTACCAATACCGCCATCCTTGGCGCGGTGATGAGTAAGCAGCCGCAGTGGAAGAGGCACATCGCCGTTGCTGCTGCTTTGCTATGCGTGGCAACTACCACTGTTGCATGGGCTCGGCCGATGGGTATCGAACAGGTGCCGCGCAACCGCGCCACTATCGTTGTTGCCATCGACTCATCTTTGTCGATGAAAGCTGACGACGTTTCCCCCACTCGTCTCGCCGCGGCCAAGGCCAAGGCCAAGGATTTCATCAATAGTCTTCCGACCGGATTCAATGTCGCAGTGGTGAGCATTTCCGAGCATCCGGAGATTCGGATGCCACCGTCGACCGACCGGCCTACCGTGTTACGTGCTGTTGACGGGATCGAGCTGCAGGATGGCACTGCGCTGGGTGGCGCCATCGATAAGTCTCTTGAAGCCGTCAAGATGGCTCCCGGGGGGTCTAAAAATCCGGCTCCGGCCGCCATTGTCATGCTCAGTGATGGGGATAATACCCAAGGCGGTTCTCCCCTGGTGGCGGCCAACCGAGCTGCCGCGGCCAAAGTCCCGGTGTACACCATCGCCTTTGGTACCGAGACCGGGTATGTCGACCTTAACGGGCAGCGAGAGAGAGTTGCACCCGATACCAAACTCTTATCTACTGTCGCCGACCGTACTCACGCTAAATCGTGGACCGCCGACTCGGCGGACAAGCTCCAGGAGGTTTATCAGCAGGTGCACTCGTCGGTGGGTTACGAGCCGGTAAGAAAGGAAGTGACGGCAACGTGGGCTTTCTACGCCTTCTGCTTTGCCGTCGTCTCTGGGCTGGCCACCTTGTCAGTGGCGGTGAGATGGCCATGATGACCCTGATTGCTTTTGGACGCCCTGGACGACTGTGGTGGCTCGTGGTGCCGGTAGTCTTCCTCGCTGTTTACCTTGTAGTGGTGATGTGGCGTCGCCAGCCGCACCAGGGTCGGAATGAGTTGAAGCGGTTGTTGCCTAGCTCGCGGCCGTGGAAGCAGCATCTGGCGATGGGGTTGTCAGTACTCTCGATGGCCATCATAGTGTTGGCATTCGCCCAGCCAAAGGCCTACCACGAGGTACCGAGAGATCGAGCGACTGTCGTTGTTGCTATTGACGTGTCGCGCTCAATGGTGGCGACGGACGTTGAACCCTCTCGACTTTCCGCTGCTAAGACTGCTGCGAAGGATTTCCTGGGGGATTTGCCGCCACGGTTCAATGTCTCCTTGGTGAAGTTCGCAGCATCTGCTCAGGTCGTGGTACCCCCCACGACCGATCGTGCCGCCGTATCGACTGCGATCACGAACCTCCAGGTGCTGCCATCTACCGCGATCGGCGAGGGGATTTATTCCTCCCTCAACGCTCTCAAACTGGTTCCGGACGATCCGAAACATCCCGGACAGAAGCCACCAGCGGCGATCGTGCTCCTTTCTGACGGTGCAACGAATGTTGGCCGTCCTTCTCTTGAAGCAGCCAAGGAAGCCGGACGTCAGCATGTGCCGGTGTACACCATCGCTTACGGCACCGCGGGCGGGTATGTCGTCGAAGGTGGCCAGCGTCAGCCTGTTCCTGTTAACCACTATGAGTTGGCGGCGATAGCGAAGGCCTCCGGAGGCGAGAAGTTCTCCGCAGAGTCCTTAGGTCAGTTGTCAGACGTCTATAAGTCCATCGCCCAATCGGTGGGATATGAGAAGGTTTTCGGGGAAGTGACTGACAAGTACGTTGGCGTCGCCTTAGCTCTCGTGGTGCTGACGGCGGCCTCCGTCATCAGTTTATGCGCCCGTTGGCCCTAATCCCTTGCCTCCAGAGTAGATTCGTTGGCGTCTTGTAAGGAGTTTCCCATGAGTATGGCTGACAACCTAGCGGCGGTGCGTACCCGCATTGATGATGCCTGCCGAGCTTGTGATCGAAATCCCGGCGAGGTGTCGTTGCTACCAGTCTCCAAAACCAAGCCTCCCAGCATGGTCGATGAGGCGTATCGGGCTGGCTACCGGCTTTTCGGCGAAAACAAGGTGCAAGATGCACTCGCGAAATCTGAACTCATGGATGCCAATCACCCCGGGCTGGAATGGTCCATCATCGGCGGCTTGCAGACCAACAAGGCCAAATACGTGGCCCGCTTCGCCACCGAGTTTCAAGCCCTCGATTCGCTCAAGATTGCCCATGAACTCGACAAGAGGTTACAAAAGGAAGGACGTCAACTACGGGTATTGGTCCAGGTGAATTCCTCGGCTGAGCCTCAAAAATCTGGGATCGCTCCCGAGGAAGCTGTCGACTTCGCCCGTGAACTGGCCGCCTTTGATTCTCTCGATGTGCGCGGGCTCATGACGGTGGCGCTCAATAGTTCTGACCAGCGGGCCGTGGCCGACTGTTTTGACCTCGTTGTCGCAACTCAAGAGAAGCTGCGCCAGGAGGCGGGCGATACTAGCGACTGGTCCGAATTGTCCATGGGAATGTCAGGGGATCTGGAGATCGCCATTGCTCATGGTTCCACCCAGGTACGTATCGGCACTGACATCTTCGGCGCTCGCGATCCGGCACGGACATGGCGTCCGTAAGTTCAGTCGTCTATCGTTATCGATAAGTCCGTACCGCACCACTGCAGGGGAAGGCACGTGGTACCGGGAGGACGACCGTGGAAACGACACAGCTGGCCAGTGGAACTCTCTTTATTCACTCGGCTTCGACGGCATTGCGCAGCCATATTGAATGGGCAGCCGATGCCGCGTTTGTCATGCCCGCGCCGCTGCGGTGGACCAGCCAACCAGTAGAACCGGGTACTTGGAGAGCAGAATCGGCGTGGTGTGGTGACGTCGTTGATGCCCGCACGTTCATTTCCACGCTTGCCGCCTGGCAGCGGGTGCGGGTCGAGCTGACCGTCGAAACAGGGGCTGCCCCGCATCGCTGGAGCGTCACTCCCGATCTGGGTATTTTTTCCGCGCCCATCGATGAGGCCGGCTCGGTTCTCGTTGATGAGATGAGGTTACGTTCGGCGATTACCGCTGCACGTCGCACTGGGCTACGTCTCGACGATGAGATTTGCGACTTGCTGGGCGAGCCGTGGGACGTTGAGCTGGAACCATATCGAGCCTGTGACCCGTCGCTGCAGGTGCCGTGGCTGTCTGCCGGGTAACAGGGGCTGCTCGGTCGGGAGTCCAAGGACGAGGAACCATGAGAGGGGGCTGATCACGATGACCAGCCCCCTCATCCCATGGATGTCAGCGAGTGGCGTTGGTGTTAGTGAACGCCAAGGTGACGTTGTGCCCTCCGAACCCGAAAGAGTTATTAAGAGCAGCCAGATCACCGTCGGGTAGGTCGGTCGTCTCGGTGACGACGTTGATTTCCAAGCCCTCTTCGAGGTGTTCGACGTTGATGGTGCCAGGCACCTGACGCTTCAGTAGGGCCATCACCGCTGCGAAGGATTCCAAAGCCCCAGCTCCACCTAACAGGTGTCCCGTCATCGACTTGGTGCCGTTGACAAGCACCTGGTCAGTGGCTTTCTCTAGGACCGCGGCGATGGAGTGGGCCTCCGCAGTGTCACCGAGTGGGGTCGAGGTGGCGTGGGCGTTGACGTGGTTGACGTCGGAGGGGGATAGCCCGGCGGATGCAAGAGCCTTGTGCATCGCGGATGCCTGGCCGGAACCAGTGGGATCTGGCTGAACGATATCGTGCGAATCAGCCGAAATACCGGATCCGGCAAGAGTGCCGTAGATCTTTGCCCCGCGGGCTTGAGCATGCTCGAGTGTCTCAATGACCATGATCGCCGCTCCCTCGCCGATGACGAAGCCGTCACGATCAACGTCCCATGGACGTGAAGCGTGCTCAGGATCGTCGTTGCGAGTCGACAAGGCTTTCATTTGGGCGAAAGCGGCCACCGGCAACGGATGGATGATAGCCTCGGCGCCGCCGACGACGGCAATATCGGCTCGCCCCAGATGAAGCTGATCCAGGCCGAGCGAGATTGCTTCGGAAGATGAAGCGCAAGCCGAAACGGGGGTATGGACGCCGGCCTTGGCATGCACCATCAAGCCAATATTGGCCGCCGGTGCATTGGCCATTAGCATCGGGACGGTAAAGGGACTAACCCGTTTGAAGCCCTTGTCTTTCTGAATGTCCCACTGGCCGAGCAAAGAGTGCAGGCCACCAATACCGGTAGCGCAGCACACCACCAAGCGTTCGGGGTCGATGCCGTTGGAACCGGAGTTGTCGTCGGCTTCGGGAAGCTCCAGGCCGGCGTCGGCCCAGGCCTCCTTGGCAGCGACAAGGGCCAGCTGGCTTGAGCGGTCTAGACGGCGAGCCTGTGGACGGGGCAGGTGGTTGGCCGGATCATCGACCGCCGGTGCGGCGAATTTGACGGGAACGTCGTCAATCCAGTCGAAGTCGAGGGTGTGTACCCCGTTTCGCCCTTCCAGCAGCCCCTGCCAGGTGCTAGGGGCGTCGGGTCCCAACGGTGTGGTGGTCCCGAAACCAGTGATGACGACGTCGCTCATGAGTTCTCCAGTATCGGTGGATGGGTTATGTGGGCCGCAGTCCGGGGCCGGCGAGCCCCGGACGCCGTGGAAGTCAGCCCTGGTGCTCGATGATGTAGTTGACGGCGTCGCCAACGGTCTTGATGTTCTTGGACTCTTCGTCAGGGATCTCAACGCCGAACTTCTCGTCGCAGGCGTAGATGATCTCGACCATGGACAGCGAGTCGACGTCGAGGTCGTCAACGAAGGACTTCTCAAGGGTGACCTCGGACTGGTCGACACCAGTGATGTCATTGACGATGTCAGCCATGTCGGCAAGGATCTGGTCTTTGTCAGCCATGATGATTGTTCCTCTTCTTGTCGTTATCCTCGGGCTGTGCACCCGAAGTCTGTGGGTGTTTTCTCGTGATGAAGGTGGGGTTCAGGGGAGGCGGATGACTTGGCCGGCGTAGACCAGCCCGGCTCCGAATCCGATGATGAGGGCGAGGTCCCCGCTGCGGGCCTCTCCACGCTGAAGCATACGGTCAATGGCGATCGGCACGGATGCGGCGGAGGTGTTTCCCATATCCGCGATGTCGTGACACACCGTCACTGACTCAGGCAGCTTGAGGTGGCGGGACACGACGTCGGTAATCCGGTCGTTAGCCTGATGGGGGATGAAGACATCGAGGTCGGCGGGGGTGATTCTGGCCTCGGCGACGGCCTCGGCGGCGCGCTTGGCGACGTCAGTCATAGCCCACCTGAAGACCGCGCGACCTTCCATGCGAATGAGGGGGTGGATCTTGTTGGGATCAGCGCTAGCCGTCGGCCAATCCTCGAGCTCGATAGTTTTGAGCTGATCAGAGCGAGATCCCCACACCACCGGGCCGATCCCCGGCTCATCGCTGGCACCGATGATTGCGGCACCAGCCCCGTCAGAGAAGAGGAAGGCGGTGGAGCGGTCGTCAAGATTCGTCATTTCCGAGAGCTTCTCGACGCCGATAACGAGGACGTAATTCGCCGATCCGGTGCGGATCATTGAGTCAGCCAGAGCGGTTGAGTAGCAAAACCCAGCACATGCGCCGTTGAGGTCAAACGCAGCAGCGTCACCCAAGCCGAGCTCCCGGGCGATGTAAGCCGCCAAGCTGGGGGAAGGACGGTGATGTGACACGGTCGCCACGATGATGGCATCGATCTGGGATGCCTCCAGTCCGGATCGCTCTAGGGCGGTACGGGCGGCCGTGGTGCCCATGGACGCCACAGTCTCAGAGTTGGTGGCCCAGCGCCGCTCGGTAATGCCGGTACGCTGTTCGATCCACTCCGGGGTGGAGTCGATGAGTGTGCACATCTCCTCGTTGGTGACCACTCGCGATCCGCGAGCTGATCCGGTGGACAGGAATTTCGAGTAGCCGTGGACGGGACGGGTCTTGATGGCCGTCATGCATTCTCCTTGCTGGAGTGAGTCGTGATGAACTCGCGGGCAGCCGGGATCTGATCGGGGGTGTTGAGGTTGAACAACTCCACTCCCTTCAAGTTGCGCTTGGCGATGCCTGTCAGTGTTCCGGCGGGCGTGAGTTCGAGCAGTCCGGTGATATTGCGCTGAGCCATGGTGTCCATGCACAGGTCCCATCGCACCGGATGGGCCATCTGCTGGACCAGACGATCAGCGAATTCGCGACCATCTGCGACGACGGCTCCGTCAAGGTTGGACAGCAGGGCCACCGTCGGGATCGTGGTCGGCATGGCAGCGGCTACTTCGCGCAGGTGATCGACCGCCGGTTCCATATGAGCCGTGTGGAAGGCCCCCGCGACCGACAACGGGAAGAGTCGGGTACGAGACGGCGGCTCGGCTGCGAAAGCTTCAAGCTGTTCGACGGTGCCTGCGGCTACGATCTGGCCTTTGCCATTGTGGTTGGCTGGAGTGAGCCCAGCGGCCTTAATGGCGGCCAGCACCTCGTCGGTATCGCCCCCGATGACAGCAGTCATGGAGGTGGCAGTGCGTGACGCGGCCTCGGCCATGGCCCGACCGCGCTCGCGCACAAGAACCATGGCGGCTTCGGCAGAGAAAGCCCCAGCAGCAGCGCCAGCGGCAATTTCCCCGACAGAGTGGCCGGCGAGCAGGTCGGCCTGAGAGAAAATCTCGGGATCAACTGACCAGGCTGTGGCCAGCGCGGCGGCGACCAGCAGTGGCTGGGCAACCGCAGTGTCCTTGATGGTTGCCTCGTCGGAAGTCGTGCCATGGGTCACCAGATCGATATCTGCCACCGCTGAGAGCCACGCAAGGTGGTCAGAGAAGGTGGCGTCTGACATCCAATCCGACAGGAATCCTGGTTTCTGGGCCCCTTGGCCCGGAGCAACAATTGCAAGCACATCCCCACTGTGCCCCCTTGAAGGGCCGGACGCGAGACAGGGAACCGACGAAGTACCCACGGTGGTCATTGTGGGATCCCCACAAATTGACAGGGGGGATCCTCCAAAAACGGGCTTTGTGGGCCGTCTTAGGTGCGATTCTCAGCTTCTCGTCGTCCCAGAACAGCAGCAATGACGTCATTGACCGGGGTATCGACGCCGACCTCGTCACCCAGCCCAGGGACGGCTCCCACCTGGGCGGCGTATTCGCTGGGGCGTCCAGCAAGGATGTCGCGCTGGAAGGAGGTTGTCGACGCGGGATCCTGCCCGGCAAGGGCGTGAGGTTCTTTTCGACGAAGTCGTCGGTGAGCCGGGCGCTGTGAGCGCGGGCCACTTGAGCCGTCTCGTCGATACACCGGGCGAAGACGTCGCGGTAGGTGCTAAGGAGGTCTCCCAAGGAGACGTCGAGTACTGCACCACAGGCGCCTTGAGGAACGACGGAACACATCTTCATCCACAGAGTGGTGGTGATATCCGCCACGTCGGGAGAGACGAGTCCACCCCTACAGCAGGCCTCACGCAACTCATTGATGATCTTGTTGGGGGAATCGTCAACGGTCGAGATCTCGAACATTCGAGGGCCTCCCAAGTCCATGATGAGACCTGGTTCTATGATCTTGACCCATTGGCGGCATACCCCTGGTGCCACGTGCTCGGGGCCAATAATCGCCGAAAGCTCGCGTGGTGCGATGACGCCATTTTGGGTAGTCACGACGAGGGTGTGGGGGCCCATAAGTGCTGGTAGGTAGGTGCGCGCAGCCTCTGCAACTTGGAAGGTCTTGGTGCACAGTAAGACGACGTCAACCTGGCCAATCTTGGTGGGGTCGTCAGTGACGGGCACGTTAAGAGTCAACTCCGTATTGCCGACCAGGCGCAGGCCATGCTTGCGGATGGCGTTGAGAGTCTTGCCGCGTGCGATGAAAGAGACGTCCATCCCAGCATTTGCCAGAGCGGCCCCGTAGAAACCGCCGATGGCTCCGGCTCCGATGACTGCGGTTTTCATGACTCCTCCGTATCCTTGGCGGTTACGTATGTCGAGACAATGGCTTGTTCCACCGATTCTTTAGCATGGGGCAGTGTCGCTGGTAGCAGCGGAATCTTCATGGCTGCTAGGGTGCGTTGCATTCCCATTCCGGCGTGGGTGGCGACGCACGCTCCGATGTTGTGCTCACGCAGGAAGCGAACGATGCGGGCGTGGTGGCTACCTTCAGTGCCCTCATCATGGAGGCGGTCCCACTCAACCTTAAAGGTGTGCCAGTCGGTGACGTGACCGTCG
>ENA-OOLG01000130-OOLG01000130.1-human-skin-metagenome-genome-assembly--contig:-NODE-130-length-10147-cov-5.730777_pt1 | contig 10147 bp, 9 predicted proteins | sample MGYA00248896_ERZ501030 | MGnify/ENA primary metagenome ERZ501030 (study PRJEB25958, sample SAMN03398599) | human skin metagenome | study: EMG produced TPA metagenomics assembly of the Human Skin...
GCAGATCTTCTTGACGCTCGGCTGAACCTTCATGAGATTCTCTTTCGCGTAACGGTCCCCTGGTGGGAACCTGGGTGGTGCGCTGCTAAGCGCTTGGCAATGAGCAGCAGCTCACTTATGGCGGTAGACGATCCGGCCGCGGGTGAGATCGTAGGGCGACAGCTCGACGACGACACGATCCGATGGCAGGATTCGGATGTAGTGCTGGCGCATCTTGCCGCTAATCGTGGCAAGAACGCGGTGCCCATTCTTGAGCTCGACACGAAACATGGCATTGGGCAAAGCTTCAACGACAGTTCCCTCTAGTTCGAGTGCTCCCTCTTTCTTGGCCATTACATCCTATCTGTCCGCTACCCACGCCCCCTGCGGGCGTGGTGGTGGATCCGCACACACGGAGCCAGCAGTTAATGCTACCTTCTCCGCTCTATCGCCCCAAATCCGATGAAGCCAGATCAGGCGAGGAATATCACCGCCGCTGTCGGGTAGCGGCAGCCACTAGCCTGACAACGAACGCCACCGCCCCTAAATCGGCAACGGCGATCCAACTCCCACGAAAGCGTCAAAGAGCAGATACACCCTTGTCAAAACCACGGCGAAGACCAGCGCATACCCGAGTATCCATCGTGGACCGCGGCGTCGCAGGAAGACATGTCAGCAAGCATCATCGAATTTCGCAAGCTTCCCGAGGACCCAAAAGACGCCTCCACAAACAAAACCGGCTCCCCGCCTCCCGTCACCTCCATTGCGCCACCGTAACCCAGTCGCAGAAAAATACGCGGCTGAAGCGACCTATACACGCCAGCAATGACAGCGATCATGCAACCCAACGACCGAACCATCGATAAGCGAAACAACGAGATATTCAAGGGACCCTTCGACGACGACGTGCTTTCCCCAGGTACGCGACACAGACTCTTTAGTGCTATCGAACTGCTAGCGGCAAACCGTCTCGACGACTCATTCCGATGCTGCACCGTCGATCGGAGCCATCAGCGCAGGGCTTTGCCTAAAAGGTTGGACCTTCCGGGGCAGAGACGTTCGCATCCTGCATCGTTATCGGTATAGGGGCTTTCGCACTTCCTGAGATGGGGTCCGCCAATGCGGTACCAACGGAAGTTTCACTAACAGCCAGCAACGCGGGAGCCATCAAGCCAACGGTGATGTGCTTTTCATTTCAAATCAGGCCCTTCTGCTACAGCCAGCACTTGCTCTACAGCGTCGCACCCCTATCATCGCCTCGAACAGAGGGCACAAGTTCGCTGGATGCGAGGGACGAAAGTCTGTGTAAACACCGTCATCAACGCGGGTGCGTGTGGGGCAAACCTGATGACGGACTCATGGCCACCATGAAACCACACCCGTTGCCCCGAGTCCTCAATCAAGGGGACCAAATGCCACTCCACGCTTCTCAAGCTCAGCCTGACCACCATCGGGCTCCGACAACACCCACAAGCCTTTACTGGTTACGGCGACGGTGTTCTCCCAGTGGCTGGCCCACGAGCCATTCACTGTGACAACGGTCCACTCGTCGTTCAAGGTCGCGGTGTCCTCCGTACCGAGGGTGGCCATCGGCTCGACGCACAGCACCATGCCCTCAACGATCTTCGGGCCACGTCCGGCACGCCCCCAGTTGGGAACATCCGGATCCATGTGCATCTCGGTACCGATCCCATGGCCGGTGTACTCCCGGATAATGCCGTAATCACGGCCATGGGACTCCAGCGATGCCTGCACCGCCGCGGAAACATCACCTATCCGAGCTCCAGGCGCGACCTTGGCGATACCGGCCCACATCGACTCCCGGGTCGCTTCGGATAAAATCCGAGCCTCCTCGCTAACATCTCCCACCAGAACAGTCCGGGCGGCATCGCCATGCCAGCCATCAACGATGGCACCGTAATCGATGGAGACGATGTCACCGTCCTTGAGCTCACGCTCGCCGGGGATGCCGTGAACGATCGTCTCGTTGGGGCTCACACAGGCGACACCTGGGTAGGGCGGTAAGCTCCAAGCGTCTCCGTAGTTGAGGAAGTTCGACCCGGCACCGTGCCGTTCGAGGACCTCCCGACCGACCCTGTCAATGTCGGCGGTCGTGGCCCCAGGCACGGCAACCACGCTCATGGCCTCCAGCCCCTCAGCGACGACGAGGCCAGCCCGCCGCATCGTGCGAATCTGGTCGGGTGTCTTGATCTGAAATCGATTGCGACCCAACACGTCAGTTCTTCGAATCGAGTGCGGCGAAGATGCGCTGACGCACCTCGTCGATCTCTCCAACACCGTCCACCGGGACGAAGATGCCAACCGAGCGGTAATGCTCCAGCAGCGGCTCAGTCTGAGAGGAGTAGACACTCATCCGGTTGCGGATGGTTTCCTCATTGTCGTCAGTACGCCCCTCAATCTCAGCACGCTTCAGCAGACGCTGAGTGAGCAACTCGGGATCGACGTCGAGGCTGATAACGGCGTCGAGTTGCCGGCCATGCTCCTTAAGGTAAGCGTCGAGGGCCTCGACCTGATGCATATTGCGGGGGTAGCCGTCGAGCAAGAAGCCGTTGGCAGCATCGTCCTGGTTGAGGCGATCGACAACGACCTGGTCTGTCAACTCATCGGGGACGAGGTCTCCGGCGTCCATAATGGCCTTGACCTTCTTGCCCAGCTCGGTGCCGTTCTTGATATTGGTACGGAACATATCACCGGTAGAGATCGCGGGCACGCAGTAGTGCTCGGCGATGGCGGTAGCCTGAGTCCCCTTGCCTGCGCCTGGGGCGCCCATGATCAGCAATCTCATGATGATAGGAATCCTTCGTAGTGTCGTTGCTGCAACTTGCTTTCGACCTGTTTAACGGTGTCCAGCGCCACACCCACGATGATGAGGATGCTCGTACCTCCGAAGGGGAAGTTCTGGTTCGCCTTAAGGTAGACGAACGCGAGCGTCGGGATCATCGAAATGAGACCCAAGTACAAGGACCCAGGTGCCGTCAGCCTCGACAACACATAGGCCAGATAGTCCTCGGTGGGCTTCCCGGCCCGGATGCCGGGAATAAATCCACCATACTTCTTCATGTTGTCACTCATTTCGACTGGGTCGAAAGTGATGGCCACGTAGAAGTAACAGAAGAAGATAATGAGCAGGAAGTAGGCGATGTTGTACACCGGATGGTCACCGCGCGTGAAGTAGTGACCGATCCACTTTGCCGCGGACGTCTGCGGCCGGAAAGTTGCGTAGAGCACCGGAAGGTACAGGATCGACGAGGCAAAGATGACCGGGATAACGCCAGATTGGTTTACCTTGAGCGGAATGTACGTCGTCGAGCCACCAAACATTCGGCGCCCCACCATCCGCTTGGCGTACTGCACCGGGATACGTCGCTGGCCTTGCTCGATGAATACGACCGCAGCCATAACGGCTAAACCAATCGCGATCACCATGCTGAAGATAAACCAGGCGTGAGCCTGACCGGCACCATTTCGAGCGACCTTGATAGACCACAGCGAGTCAGGGAAACGCGCCGCGATCTGGGTGAAAATCATGATCGACATACCGTTGCCGATACCGCGGTCGGTGATGAGCTCACCCATCCACATGACGATGGTCGTACCGGCCGTCATGGTCAGGATCATGACGACGACCTCGAATACCGAGGTGGAGTAGACGACCGGCAAGCTGCAGGTGAACAGACGACCGGAAGTGGCAAGTGTGACGAAGGCCGTTGCCTGCAGCAGGCCAAGCACCAGGGTGAGGTAGCGGGTGTACTGGGTGATCTTGTTCTGACCGGACGCACCCTCCTTCTTGAGGGTTTCCAGCTTCGGGATCACGACGGTTAGCAACTGCAGGATGATCGACGCGGTGATGTAGGGCATGATGCCGAGTGCGAAGATCGCCAGCTTCAGCAAGGCACCACCGGAGAACAAGCTGATCATCGAGTACAGACCGGCCGAAGAACCAGAGCTGGCCTGATTCACACACGTGTTGATGTTCGACACGTTGACGTTCGGGACGGGGATGACGGACCCGAGTCTGAAAACCGCCAAAATGAAGAGCGTGAACAGGATCTTGCGGCGAAGATCCGGCGTTCTGAAGGCATTGGCGAAGGCGGAAAGCATCCGGGCCCTCTCCCATCTCGTGGACTACTGACTATGCACATCCAACCCCCATGACGCGCTGCTGGCAAATGTCTGGGAGCATGGACGCAGCGGGGGTAGCCTATCAACTTACGAGGGCAATACCCACGTCGCCGTTCATCGTTACTTATCTGACCCCCTTCTGGAGCGCCATGAGACCGCCGATCATCATCTCCTCGCACCGGGGACGGATCGGCGTCGGGGTCATCGTGGCGGTGATCATCGTGCTGACGGTCCTGGACCTCATCAGGTCTGGCCTCGCTGGATTGACTAACCTACCCGCCCTACTGCTCTTCGCGTGGCTGGTGTGGATCATCTGGGGGGTAGCCGAGATTCGGATCGACGACGAGGGGGTAAATATCGTCAACCAGTTCCGCATCTGGGACGTGCCCTGGCGTCGGATCACCGAAGTAACGGGACGTTGGGGCCTGTCACTCACCGCTGAGCGTCGTCCGGATGCCGAGGGAATGCGCAAGCCGAGGACGATCTCAGCGTGGGCCGCCCCGGCTCGGGGCACAGCAACCGCAATGAAGGGCAATGCCGACCACATCCCGCAGATCATCATCGACTCTGAGACACCCATGAGGTGGTCCCTCGACTCTCATTCGACAGCTCATCTTATCGAGATGGAACGGATCGAGCGTCACCCATCTGGTGCGGTAGCTTCGGCTGAGGGACACGAGGCGACAGGCTCAGGCACGAAGTCCTACGACGGCGAGATCCACGTGCACCCCAATTGGATGACGATTTGCGTCACTGTAGTGCTCGTCGCGACCGTCATCATCGTCTGAGGCTCACCGTACCCAGTTCCGCGGGCGAAGTTGCGGCATCACCAACAGCGTGAATACCAACCGCCTGACGATCACGCTTTTTGACGCGCATGTTCATCAGATCGAGTGCAACCGCACACATGGAACCAACCAGCGCCACCACAAGAGTAATCATGAAGATCTGGTGATATCCGACATAGGCATTTCCACGATGCTTTTCAATTATTCCTGCGGTAAGTGGGTTAGCCCAAAAGATCGAGGCATACGCCAAAAATGATCCCACCGCCATCGCAGACCCATTGACGTGCTCGGGAAGATTCAATTCAGCGACTGGCGCCAAGAGCACAGCCTTACCCATAAAGATACCGAACGCCATGACCATTAACAGGATCATCGCTGGCCACATCATCCCGTCACCAACTGGCAACAACCTCACCGCCAAAGTACCGATCGCAGTAATCAGCAACGCGATACCCATCATCCTGGTCGATGACTTGAACAGATAGTCAGCGAGTACCCCGGCTACCAGCCCGGAAATGATCCCCAACAATCCAGTATTGAAGATACCAAAGGCGCCGGCCACAGCATCAGAAGCCTTGAAGACCAACGAAAGGTAGGGCGCAGACGAGTAAATGAGGTTAACGTAGCACCAGTAAACGCACAACCCAGCCAAGCCCGCAAGCCACACCCGAGGCTTTATCAGCACTGCTACCAGACCCTTGAGCGCCTCCACATTCGCTGATTCCCCCTTGCCTGCGGCGTCACCAGCCACGGCATTCTTAGGGACCCGACGCAGTAACGCGAAGATGAGTGGTACGAGAACGAGAGTGTAGGCGATCGCGAATCCGCGCATCACCGTCGTGGTATGACCAGACCAAAGCGCCAATGCACCAATTACCACGACATTCATGAGAAACTCAACACCGCGGCGAATTGACTCCAGCAGGCCCATTGCCAAGCCCCGACCCTTCTTGTCCGCATCTTGGGACATGAAGGCGACGCCATTGACCACAGCTGGCCACCCGATAGCGTCCCACACACCCCACGACGCCGCGATGACGATCATGACGTCGAAGGACAAGTTGGGGATCGAGAACAGAATGAGACCAGTGACGAGACGCCACGCACACCACGAGCACAAAATCGAACGAATAGTGAAACGGTTGTTGATCCAGCCGCCCGGCACATAGAGGAACATCGCGATGCCGAGCCACCCCATCAGGATGCCGAATTGGTCGATCCTGATTCCGAGAGTCTCCGTAAGAGGGACGATAAGTGACCCCTTGAAAGCCTCGAATGCCGAATAGGTCAGCTGACCCGCCAGTACCACCGTGAGGAACGGCACCGCCCTCGCGCCTCGCAAAAACACTGGGAGTCGGCTACCTTTTCCCGATTCAGATACGTTCGGGTCAGCTAAGGGAACAGTTGTCTCCATGGCTTTCCACTTTTTAATGTGCCGCGACAGTGCCGACCAGCAGATCTGGGACGTCGGATATCACTCCATCGACTCCCCAATTGAACAATTGGTTCGCACGATCAGCCCGGTTGACCGTCCACGCATTGACTCGAAAACCAGCTTCCTTGAACTGCGCAACACTCCGCTCGGTAAGTGCAGAATCCTCAGGGTGGATGTAAGTGGCTCCCACAAGCTCCAGCATGGAACGCCAATCGTCATAGAGCGCCGCCGTCTCATAAAGACATGCCACGTCCCATTGCGGAGCCGCTTCCTTGAACTTGGATAACAGCACATGGTTGAACGAGCTCACAATCACCTGACGTCCAGGCTTGAGTCTTTCAAGCTCTGCGATCACGGAATCGCGTAACTGAAGCGAACTGCGAGCTCCCTCCTCGTTCGACTTGATTTCAATATTGGCGTTGACACCAGTCTCATTCATGAAGTCGATAAGGTCCGCTAACCGCGGCAGCGGCTCCCCGATGAACTGGGGCGAAAACCATCTGCCAGCGTCAATGGCAGGTAGATCCGAGGCGGTCAACTCATTATAACGACCGCGGCAATTCGTGGTTCGATCCAAGGAGCTATCGTGGATGAGTACCGCGGTACCGTCACCAATGATATCAACATCGGTCTCGATCCACTTGATACCAGCTTCCACAGCGGCTCGGAAAGCTGACATCGTATTCTCAGGCGCACGAGAACTCAATCCTCGGTGCGCAATAACTCGTTGAGTAGACATACAAGATTTCCTTGCGCATAGTAGTTGTGCCAACGTCGGCGGCACAACTGTAGCAGAACCTTGCGAAACACCATGCCGGGAAAACATTCCCAGCACGGTTCTCAACACAGATATGTCATCGTCACTTCTGGAAGCCGATGTCCTCTGCGCGCACGGTCTGGAAGGTGGAGGCACCGAAGTTCGCCAGGTTCTTCGGAACAGCAGTAAGGGACATACGTCGGTACAGTGGCAAAGTCATGACGTCATCCCAAATGGTCTTGTCAGCCTGGTTAGCCAACTCGCGGCGCTTTGAGACATCAGACTCGGTGTCGATCTTCGAAATGAGTTTCTCAACTTCTGGATCGAGGAGCTGAGAGAAGTTGGACTGCGACGGCTGCTTGGACCCCTCCGCAGCAGCGCCATAGATCTGGCGGATGTTAGCCATCGGGTACGCGGTGCCCCAGGTGAAGGCGATGACGTCGAAGGAGTGGCTGCTCAAGGTCTGGATGAAGGAATCACTCGGGGTGTTGACCAGATTGACCTTCACGCCGATCTTCGCCATGTCCTGCTTGAACAGCGCACCCTCGTTCTCGGAGGTGGGGACGCCAGTCAACTTAGCGTAATTAATGGTCAGAGTCTTGCCATCCTTGACGCGGTAGTCACCCTGCTTCTTCCAGCCGGCCTCGCCCAGACCCTTCTTAGCAGCTTCAGGATCGTAGTTGTAACCCGCAGAGTTATCCCGGTAGCCGGCCTGACCCGGCATAAACAAGTGGTTGCCCAGCATCAGAGTGTCAGGACTAACCGGCAGGCCCGCAAGGTCCGACTTGGCGATAGCGGGACGGTTGATGCCCTTGACGATAGCCTGACGCACCTTCTTATCGGACAACATCGTCGACTTGGTGTTGAAGGTGAAATGGCGCCTCTGCAACGAACCAGCCTGACGCATCTCGACATCTGGACGCTTCTGGGCAGTCCGATAGCCATCCTTAGTGGTGATGTTTGAGGCGGCGTCAATCTCCTTGTTAGCGAACGCCTTGGTCTGGGTGGCGCTATCCATCGCCTTGAAACTGACGGTATCGAGCTTCGACTTGTCGCCCCACCACTTGCCATTGCGCTTGACGGTCAGAGTCTTGGACGCCTCATCGACTTTCATCGGGATAAACGGGCCAGTGAGCCAGTCGGGGTTTAGCGTCTTCCACCCGTCGTTGAAGGTGTGGGGATCCTTGACGCCCTCCTTCGGCAGCACCGTGCTGAGGACAGTCGTCCAGTCGGGGTAGGTGGTCTTAAACGTCAGGACGACATCAGTGTCCTTGGCGCCTTTCTCCACCGAAGAAATCTGGTTGAAACCGTCGGTGCTGGCCGGCAGAAAGTCCGGAGCGAACCCGCTATTCGCCTTCCAGGTAGCCCGGTAATCGGTGTAGTCAATGGTGCGACCCGAGTTCCACTTAGCCTTCGGGTTGAGGTGCAAGGTCACGACCTGCTTACCACCCTTGGTCTCCACGTCCGTCGAGAAGATGTAATTCGGGTTCGGCTTCGGGGTGCCGTCTTCGGTGATATCGAAGTTGGTGGCACCCACGAACCGCCATATCGTTGTGCCCAAGTCAGCGGTGTCGCCGTTGACGTTCAGGGGGTTCCACTCCGTCGGCAGCTGCTCGATGGCCAGACGCAGCGTTCCGCCGTCCTTGAGTTGACCGCGGTCAACCACGTTGAGTTGAGCCATCGGGGCCGACTCCGATGTCACCCCCGACTGCTTACTTCCGCCAGACTGGTTCTTCTGTCCGCACCCGGTGAGTGCCATAACCAACACGGCCAGCACTGCCACCGGGGTCACGATTGCCTTGCGCAAGATGTCCTCCAGTGAAGTGAATGGCAGGACGCTCCTGCCATCATCCGGCCTCTGCGTCGAAAACCGGACATCACACCCTACAAACCACCGTGAAGATCATCAAACCACCCTCAGCAAGGCAATCCGCCCCAACATCGTCGAGGAAGAACATTGGAGGGCCCGGCAACCTATGCCGAGCCCCTCCACAATCCATCAGATCTTGACGTAGCCGAAATCCTCAGCGCGGGTGGTTTGGAAAGTCGCGGCGCCGTAGTTCGTGAGGTTCTTCGGGGTTCCGGTGAACAGGAAAGACACAATCCGGTCAGCAGCCGAATATTGGCGCACCGCCGACCAGACACCAATCGCAACACTGTCGATCATGCCGATAGTCGTTCGGCAAATCACTAGACGAACCGACACACCGATGTGGGTGCCAATATAGGGAGTTGATCGCGTCACCATGTGGGGTCCAGCCCCAGTTCCAGTGGAGGAAGACCATCTTCAACCATCGCTCGTACCGCACCCATGTCGGGGTTGATGTTGTAGTTGGTCAGTGACTGATTGATCGCCTTCAAATTCGTCTGGTTGAAGGCGTTGCGCGGATCCAAGGCATACGAGGCGAGCAAGTATGCGACAACACGACGTAATTAATGAGGCGACGCACCACGTATTTGAGCACAATCGTCCTTTCTCACAGTGTGCATTGCCTGTGGCAAGCGGGCCACCGGCGAGTGTGACGACGTTCCACGCGGCAAGACTTGCCGCCACACACAGGTGTGAGGTCATCACGGCACGCGAGCCGCACGGTGTGCGTGATCACACACCTCGCCCCCGCGAGCGTCTGTTGAGATTAAATAAGTGAGGTAGGTCGTCTCTGGAATTGTGCTGTCCGTTGATAGACGACGGGAGGGATGGGAAACACTGTGTTTCCCATCCCTCCCGTCGTCAAGCGGTCGTATCTATGACGAGAAGAGGTCAGCGTTTGGTAACGCTGCCACCAGCTTTCTCGATTTTTTCCTGAGCCGACTTTGACCAGGCGTCAACCACAAGGTCAACCTTGACGGTCAGCTCGCCGGTTCCGAGAACCTTGACGAGTTCGTTGTCACGCACCGCACCAACGGAGACCAGGTCGTCAACAGTAATCTTGCCGCCCTTGGGGAACAGAGCCTCGACCTTATCCAGGTTCACGACCTGGTACTCGGTGCGGAACGGGTTGTGGAACCCGCCCAGCTTCGGGGCCTGCATATGAATCGGCATCT
>ENA-OOLG01000131-OOLG01000131.1-human-skin-metagenome-genome-assembly--contig:-NODE-131-length-10065-cov-5.270729_pt1 | contig 10065 bp, 10 predicted proteins | sample MGYA00248896_ERZ501030 | MGnify/ENA primary metagenome ERZ501030 (study PRJEB25958, sample SAMN03398599) | human skin metagenome | study: EMG produced TPA metagenomics assembly of the Human Skin...
GGCAGTGGCCTTGCCGTCGAGTTTCTGGGCGGTCATGGATCCTCCTTGTGTCACGACCTCAACAGGTCACCATTTTCCCACGAGACTCGCGTTCCCTCGACCACCGTCGTGACGAGGTCAATAACCCGATCAATCGTTGTTTCATCCATCACCGCGGGCAAACTGACGAGGTCCTCGGGCCAATCGACGTCCAGATGCTGTGGCCGATCCCAATGCAATGACCCGACCACGCCAACTCTACGCAGCCGGTCTGCCAGCTCATCGGCGCCCGGGTGACGAAGCACCATCGCACAGCAGGCCGCGGGATTGACGACCCTGGTCGCATCCAAGCCTCTTAAAAGAGCATCGCGGGTCTGCCCCACCCGGCGAGCGAACTCAGCAAGGTTAAACCTTTCAAACTCAGCACGGGCGTTGTCGTCGGGAGGAACGGGAGCCCAGCAGTCGTCGGCCAGGTCTTCGGTTTCTTCAAAGGTGTCAAGGCCCCGATGCTTCAAAAACCGACGACGGGCCGCCGTAAGAAGCTCGTCCTTGTCGCCTCGCCTCCCAACAAACCGCGAGAGGTCCTCGTTTGCGTCTACCCATGCCACCTCGGTCAGGGGAAGAAGCTTGCGAGTACTGACCACTTCGATGTCAGCAGGGGTAAACGACGGACCGAGAAAAGAATGAGTGCGATCGACGACGACCGACACACCGTCATGACAGGCCTGTTCTAGCACCTCGATGAGCTTCGCGCCTGGCTGGATTCCGAATGTTTCGCTGGTCAACACTGTCGGGTGTTCACCGTGCTGTCGGCAGGCGGCGACGGCATCGGCAAGAGCATCCGCGTCGAGCTGGAAGTCGTCGTCGACCGGCAGCCGGTGCACCCGGTACCCCTCTAACTGCCATGGAGTGATCATCGTCTGACAGGAGAACCAGGGCACCACTAGGGTGTTCGATCGATGTCTCTTACCACTACAGCCGTCGTCACGAAGCCATCTGGCGGTTACTGCGAGGGCCTGCCGTCCGAGCGCCGTCATCGTCGTCACTGTCACACCACCACACAATTCATCAGCAATTCTCATACCATTAACCAGCTACTCTCCCAGCCTCCGACTGCCATCGGTAGACCAGTGTCATGCACACATCGCATCCTCGCCTTACCCGTTTGGTGAGCGCGTCAGTTGCCGCCGGCATGGCTGTTTGTGGGTTCGCCGCACCCCTCGTAAGCCATGCTCAGCCCAACAGCAAGCCCACCTTTGACGCGTCCAGCATCCCGAAGAAACACACCACCGTCAGCTCGACGAATACTGCCAGCGGCAAGATCAAGCACGTCTGGCTCATCATTTTGGAAAATAAATCCTACGACGCTTTTCGGGACTCAACTAGAACTCCTACCTGTGGAAAGAGCTACCAAAGCAGGGCGCTCTGCTACCCCACTACTTCGGCACCGGCCACTACTCTCAGGACAATTACACCTCGATGGTTTCCGGACAGTCCGCTGAAATGGACCTCCAGTCCGACTGTGACGTCGCAAATACTAACTTCGGCTCGAACTCTTCTATCATTGACCGTCACGCTGGCCCGCAGTTCGGTCGTGACGACAATTACGGCCAAGTCCTTTCCCTCGCCGGCCCAAACGCCAACGACGGTAAGAATGGCTGTACCTACCCTAAGGATATTCCTACCCTCTTTAACCAGTTCGATGCCGCTGGGGTCACCTGGAAGGGATATGCCCAGGATTTGCGCAACCATCCCGGCCGCGAGGACGGCCTAGCTGGTTCCCCGGGCACCCGGGAGAACACCCCGGATAAGAACCCTAAAGCTATGAAGCCAACCAGGGAGGACAAGGCCAGGGGCATCACCTCTTTCACCGGGGCGCAGCCTGACGACCAGTACGTCGCCAAGCATTTCCCTTTCCCGTGGTTCCACTCGATTGTCGGTAATGACGGCACCGGCAAAGACTCCCTAACCAAGCCGGTCGACGGTGGCACCCCGTCAGACTCTAAACACATTGCGAACGCCGACGACCCGTCGCACGGACTTCTCGCCGATTTAGCCAAGCCCGCCGATCAGGTACCGTCCTTCAACTGGATCACGCCGAACAACTGTTCCGACGCCCACGACGCCATCTGTAAGGGCAACAACCTGTCTGGCCTGTTCGACACTGTCGGCAAACCCGACTACTCCAAGCCGCTAACCACCCCGCCGAAAAACCACACCGGTGGTCTCTACGCCGCCGACCTGTGGCTGCGCTACTACATCCCACTCATTGAAAAGTCAGCAGCCTTTAAGGACGGCGGCCTCATCGACGTCACCTTTGACGAAGCCAACCCACCATTCACCGACATGTCGTTCAATAACGCGACCGACGAGTCAGACGTCGCTAATGTCGCTCGCAAAGATGAGTTGTACAACTACTCCTCACAGACCATCAAGAATCTCGACGAGGGGTACAAGAAGTACGCGGCCAACACCTTCCCGAAGCCGTCTACGATGTCGAAGAACTACATCAAGGCCGACCTTGCTGGCCAGAACATCAACGGCAAAGACGTCGACTGGGAGCCAACTGGCCCGAATTCAACCCTCGATACCGACGAGCATGGCAACCAGCTATTCCCTGGGCCTGGTAATAACGGCTACATCACCCGCCCGCCCTCCTGCACACAGGACACCGACCTGGTCAACGCCGACAAGTCCAACTGCGTGCATGGGGCTAAAAACACCGGCGCTGGCTGGGGCTATTCTAAGGCCAAGACGATCGGCGTCACCAACACCGCTGGTACGTCTAAACTAATCGGTAAGATCACTGTCACCGATCTCGGTCGCAAGGTCAGCGGTGAGGGCATTCCTGCGGGCGCCTACGTCGGTAAGGTCACTAGCCAAGGACCGAAGATGATCACTGATCCGAAAGACGCGGTGACGAGTTCTTCCTTCACCATCGTCGATGCCCATGACAAGCCGCTCAACACCACCGCTAACGTCACGTCAGTGACCCTGTCGGCGACTGGAATTCCCGGTCACCTAGCCGATGATCAGTCCCCTCTGGCTACCTTTAACGCCCAGGACGCCACCCCGGGAGGCGGGGCCACCGGCTCGGTTCTCATCTCCCCGTACATCAAGCCGGGGACCATCTCAAACACTTACTACAACCACTTCTCGTGGCTGCGCACCATGGAGGATCTCTTCGAGGTTTCCAAGGGCAAGGACACTCGTCAGCTTGAAGCCGGCACTGTATCCACCGGTCTCGATGGGGCCGGCCATCTCGGCTTCGCCGCCCAGGCCGGCCTGGGAACCTTCGGAACGGATGTTTTCAACAACCTTCCGGCCGACCCGGCCCCCTCGACCATTCCGAGCACTCCACCGTCGTCAACCTCATCGGTAGCCCCCTCTGAAACTGCGTCAGTGGTTCCGTCGAGCAATGCCTCCGTGCCGGCAGCTCCCACTGCCACCACTACCACGAGCACTGCACCCGATGCCCCTGGTAACGGATCGCACGCCAGTTTGCCGCGTACTGGTAGTGACAAAGTTTCCGACCCTGCTGCCACAGAATCGGGCGCTGCCGGTCTGATCGTCGTCGGCGTCGCTGTCTCGGCCTGGGCCATCCGTCGCAACCGCCACTGAAGAGGTAAGGAATGAACAGCCTCACACTCGCCACGAGCCTCCGCAAGGCTGCCGTCGTTGGTATGTGCGCTGGGGTCACCCTGGTCTCGGGATGTTCCGCATCCTCCCAAGGCACTGCCTCATCCACACCGTCAGCCTCGGCCAAGGTTGGCGATCCTGCTGAGCAGCTCGCTGCCCAATCGATACCCTCTTGGTTGCCCTCGCAGAGCGCCCCCGCAACCGTCGTCGGAACCCTCCAGAAGCCGGCCCTCTCCTACCAGGGGGTCAAGGTCAAGGTAAACCTTGATCGCGGCAACTCTGTAGTGATGAACATCAACGGTCCGATGGCTCCTCCTGGGACCAAGGTCGGCGCCGAGGAAGCAGATCTCACCTGGACAGTGATGGTCTCCGAGGCGACCGGGACGGTCCCACTGTCGGTTAAACAGTTCAACGTCCAAGACGAGACCGGTGAATATCACTGGGCTCAGCCGGTCACGGGATCCACGATCCCGGCCAAGATCAGCAAAGGTCAGAAGGTAACTTTTACGACCCACACTATCGCCTCTGCGGGCGAGGGCATGGTTCGATGGGCCCCTGACGGCGAGCATGTCATCGCTCTGTGGGACTACATCGCCGAGCTTGACTGACACCTCGTGAAGAATTGTCAGAGGGCCCGAACCGCACAAGGCTCGGGCCCTCTGATGCGCTCCACGGATCCCACTCCAGAAATCCCCTACCAGGAGCGTGGAATCAGTGGAAGAAGTGCCTGGTCCCGGTGAGGTAAAGGGCAATCCCAGCCTTACGGCAGGCCTCAATGGTCTCATCATCGCGGATCGATCCGCCCGGCTCAACGATCGCCTTAACTTTGGCGTCAAGGAGCACCTGAGGACCGTCGGCGAAGGGGAAGAAGGCGTCAGAGGCAGCCACCGATCCGGCAGCTCGGCCTCCAGCCCGCTCCACCGCAAGACGGCAGGAATCGACGCGGTTGACCTGGCCCATACCAACGCCAACTGAGGCGCCGTCGTGGGCCAGCAGGATAGCGTTAGACTTCACCGAACGGCACGCTTTCCACGCGAAGAGGAGGTCGGCCAAGGTGGCATCGTCAACGGGGTCGCCGGCGGCCAGGGTCCATTGGGTTGGGTCATCACCCTCAGCTTGAAAGACATCGGCCTCCATAGCCAGCAGGCCACCGTCAATCTGGCGCAGTTCCCAGCCAGCCGCCTTCGGGGCCGGGGCCTCCAGCAGACGGATGTTCTTCTTACGAGACAGAATCTCGACGGCGCCGTCCTCGTAACCGGGAGCGACGACAACCTCGGTGAAGATTTCAGCGACTTGTTCGGCCATCGTGACGCTGACTGGTCGGTTGGTGGCGATGACACCGCCGAAAGCGCTCAGGGAGTCACAGGCGTGAGCCTTGCGATGGGCTTCGGCGATGTCGGAGCCGATGGCAATGCCGCACGGATTGGAGTGCTTAATGACGGCAACACACGGCTCGGCGAAGTCAAAAGCGGCACGACGGGCCGAGTTGGTGTCGACGTAGTTGTTATAACTCATGGCCTTGCCGTGGAGCTGACGAGCACCGGCCAGACCAGGTTCTCCAGGGCTCTGATATACTGCAGCCGCTTGGTGGGAGTTCTCGCCATAGCGCAGCGGGTGAATGAGCTCGCCAGTCATACCGACGAAGCTCGGCACCCCGTCGACGCAGACACCGTCGCGGGCGGCAAACCAAGTGGCCACAGCAACGTCATAGGCAGCTGTGTGGGCGAAGGCGCGGGCGGCCAGGATGCGGCGCTCCTCAGTGGTGTACCCACCCTCGGACAGAGCGCGAGCAAGGTCCTCGTACTGGTCCGGGTTCGTCAGGACAGCGACGCTGGCGTGGTTCTTAGCGGCTGCCCGCACCATCGAAGGACCGCCAATATCAATCTTCTCGATGCACTCGTCGAAATCTCCCCCGCGTGCCACGGTCTCCGAGAAGGGATAAAGATTACACACGACGAGATCAAAGGGCTTCACCTCTAAAGCAGCCAGCTGGTCGCGATGAGATTCCAGGCGACGGTCAGCGAGGATCCCGGCGTGCACCTTCGGGTGCAGAGTCTTGACGCGTCCGTCAAGGCACTCCGGGAACCCCGTCACCTCACTCACCTCCGTCACCGTCACTCCGTGAGATGCCAACTCTTTGGCGGTCGTCCCCGTCGAGACCACCTCGACCTGAGCGTCGATGAGGGCCGTAGCCAACCGGTCAAGACCGGACTTGTCGTAGACGGAAACGAGGGCGCGACGGATGGGTTGACGTTCGCTCACTGGGGATCCTTCCGGGACGATTCGGTGTCGAGTTCTTTTATGCCGGGACGAACCCCGGCAAGTTCTGTAACAACCTCGACGAGCATCTCACGTTCCTCCACCTTGATGCGTTCGTGAAGCGACTCGACGGTGTCGTCGGCTAAGACAGGCACAGCCCGCTGGGCGAGGATTCGGCCGGTGTCGACTCCGGCGTCAACCATGAAAACGGTAGCCCCGGTAATTTTGACCCCGTATTCCAAAGCATCACGGGGACCATGGATTCCGGGAAAGGACGGCAGCAAGGCTGGGTGGGAGTTAATGGTGCGTCCGCCAAACCGATCCAAGAAGGCTTGTCCGAGCAACTTCATGAACCCGGCACAGACGACCAAGTCAGGGTCGTAGCGAGCGACGTCATCAGTCAGACGGGCATCCCAAGCCGCGCGCATAGCGGTTTGCACATCACTGCGCGATAGCGGCTCAGCAAAGGTCGGGATGCCGGCTGTTTGGGCCCGATGCAAGGCGACAGCGTCGGGTTGATCGGAACCGACGGCGACGACGCTCACCTGCTCGGGCAGGGTGTCGATGAGGGACTGCAACAGAGTTCCGGTGCCCGACACGAGGACAACGACGCGAAAAGCCACGACCCTACTCTAGGCCCTCTGAGTCTACGACGGGCGTGACGCGAGGACAGTTGACAACGCGGTGAGGGTGGCTATGGCCGCTTGGGCAGCCACATAACCCTTGTCCCCGTGGGAGCCCTTGAGCCCAGCACGGTCGAGAGCTTGGGCCTCATCGTTACAGGTCAGAAGGCCAAACCCAATAGGGGTTTTGGTGTGTACTGCGACGTCCGTGATGCCGCGGGTAGCGGCGTCGCAGACATAGTCGAAGTGCGAGGTTCCTCCCCGAATGACCACTCCCAGGGCAACGAGAGCGTCAAAGTGGTCGGCCAGGGAAGCGCAGGCCACCGGCAGTTCGAAGGATCCTGGCACCCGGACGACGGCTGGGTCACGCACTCCACAATCAGCCAGTCCGCGCAGGGCACCGTCGAGTAGCCCAGCCATGACTGTGTCGTGCCACTGAGATGCAACGACGGCAATCCTGAGACCGCTGCCGTCGAGGCCGTTGAGGTCGGGGGCTGCGGGGCCGAGGGTGGTGCGTGAACTCATGAACGGTCTCCTTTGATACTAGGGGCGGGTGTAATGGGAGTCGCGTGGGTACCGGTGAGAGGCTGCGTGGAGATCTTGCTGAGGTCGTCGCCGAGTGTCAGCACATGTCCCATTCGGTCACGTTTGGTGCGGAGGTACCGTTCGTCCTCAGGACGGGCTGGGGTCCCGAGCGGAGACATTGTCACCTCGAGTCCCCTCTCGCGCAATGCCTCAGCCTTGGCTGGGTTGTTCGTAAGGAGCCGGACGTTCGTGATGCCGATATCGGCCAGGATTGCGACGGCTGCCCCGTACTCGCGAGCGTCGACGGGTAAACCGAGGTCGGTCTGGGCGTCAACGGTGTCTAGACCGCCATCCTGGGCACAGTAGGCCGCAATCTTGTTGAGCAGGCCAGTAGCGCGCCCTTCATGGCCGCGCAGTAAAATAATTGCCCCGCCATGACGGCAGACGTGTTGCTGGACGGCCACCAGCTGATCGCCGCAGTCACAGCGCAGTGACCCCAGGGAATCCCCGGTGAGGCACTCCGAGTGCACCCTCACCCAGGCCGGACCACCGTCGTCAGCGTCTATTCCTTTCTCGCCTGTCAGCAGAACGTGCTCGGCCCCAGTGAGGTTGTCTCGGTAACCAGTTATCGTGAACTGACCGTAACGGGTTGGCAATTGGGCGCTGGCCAAGGCCAACACTCGCTGGATCGGGGCGACCGAGAGCGGGTCATGAGTCTGACGCCACAGGGCAAGCTGGTCGATCGTGATGAAGGCCAAGCCCTCGGTGCGGGCCAGATCAGCAATGGCATCGGCGCGCAGACACATGCCGTCATCTCCGACGAGTTCACCGATGAGACCGACCGGTTCTAGGCCCGCCAGCCGCGCCAGATCGACGGCAGCCTCGGTGTGACCGCGTCTGTCCAGCACTCCCCCAGCTCGGGCCCGAAGAGGCAACACGTGGCCAGGACGGACGAGGTCTGTCGGCGTCGAAGCGGCGTCAGCGAGCACCCGGGCTGTGCGGGCACGCTGGGCGGCGTCAATGCCTGTGGTGATGCCGCGGGCCGCATCGACGGCAACGGTGTAGCGGGTACGCAGTGGATCCTGGCTGGTCGGCCACATGAGAGGCAGGCCAAGCTGGTCAGCTCTCTCCTCGGTCATGGGTGCGCACAAATAGCCGGAGGTGTGACGCACCATCCATCCGACCCAGCACGGTTCAGCGAGTTCTGCGGCCAGGATGGCGTCGCCCTCGTTCTCCCGATCGGCATCGTCAGTGACGAGCACCGGCCGTCCAGCACGCAGCTCGGTCAGGGCTTCCTCGATGGTGTTCAGCATGACCTCTCCTTGTTCGTCAGAGCTTCCAAATACTTTGCGATGACGTCGACCTCGACGTTGACCTCATCACCGAGCGTCAGCGCTCCCAGCACGGTTCCGGTGAGGGTCGCCGGGATGAGGCTCACCTCAAACCACTCCGGGGTCACCGCGCAGACCGTCAACGATGTGCCGTTGATCGCAATTGATCCCTTCTCGGTGATGTAGCGCGACAAGATAGTGGGGACGGTAAATCGGAATACCTCCCAGTGATCCCCGGGAGTGCGGGAGACGAGCTCGGCAGTCCCGTCGACATGGCCCTGGACGATGTGCCCGCCAAGTCGATCCCCTACTGACACCGGGCGCTCCAGATTAACCCTGATACCCGCGGCTAGGTGTCCCAGCGCGGTCCGGTTAAGGGTCTCGGCCATGACGTCACAGCCGAAGAAGTCCTCGTCAAGCTCGGTGATTGTCAGGCAGGTACCGTTGACGGCGATAGACGACCCAAGCCGAGCGTCCGAGCAGACCAGTGGTCCGCGGATGGCGAGTCGGGCGGAGTCCCGTCCCCTTTCGATGGCGAGAACCTCGCCAATTTCCTCGATGATTCCGGTGAACATGGTCTCCTCACTCATGATGTGCGTGGATCTGAATGTCGGGGCCCAATCGGGTCACGTCGTCGATGACGAAGTGGTGCGCTTGGGACAGGGAGGTAACGGTGGGGTCGATGACGGCCGCCCGACCGTCCCCCAACACCATCGGAGCTAGATGGGCGATGACCTCGTCGACCAGGTCGGCAGCAAGAAAGGCCCCGGCCAGCCGTGGTCCGCCCTCTAGCCACACCCGGTGGATGCCCCGATGCCACAGTTGGTCGAGCACCTCGACGGGATCGTGGCTGCGAATGTGCAGGGTTGGAGCTGAGTCGTCGCGCAAATGACAATCAGCGGGGAGGTCTCGTAGCCCCACGACGACTCGTAACGGCTGGCGGGTCACTCCGGGAAGGCGAACGACGAGTCGCGGGTCGTCAGCCAGGGCGGTTCCAGTGCCGATGACAATAGCCCCGCACCGGGAGCGGCCGAGCTGCACCTGGTGACGGGCTTCTTTCCCGGTAATCCACTGACTGGTTCCGTCGGGGGCAGCGCTGCGTCCGTCGAGGCTCGCGGCGTACTTCCAGCACACGCGGGGGCGCCGGTGGATTTGGCTGAAGGTCCAGTCGGCGTTGAGGGTCGTCGCTTTCTCGCCAAGAACCCCGGTGACAGCCTCGACGCCGTGGGCACGCAGCCACTGTTCTCCCCCGGATGCCGCCGGGTTAGGATCCGGCTGGGCGATGACGACGCGGGTAATTCCGGCGTCGAGAAGGGCATGGCTGCATGGACCGGTACGTCCGGTGTGGTTGCACGGCTCCAAGGTGACGACAGCGGTGGCTCCCCTGGCACCATCGCCAGCCTGGCGTAGTGCTTCGATTTCAGCGTGCGGTGTTCCCGCTCCGCGATGCCATCCCTGACCTATCACCCGCTCATCGGCGACGATGACGCAGCCGACACGCGGGTTCGGATCCGGGCATGGTGATTTTCCCGCCATATTCAGGGCGAGCGTCATGGCGGCGTCCCACCGCTGGTCCATGTGTCCTCCCGAGCCGTTGCGGCTCCGGGGGTGCGCAAGAACGACACACAGGGCTGACGATGACGCCAGCCACTTACCGTGCTACCTCCCATCCGGACTGTAACCGTCGGTACCGGAATTTCACCGGTTCA
>ENA-OOLG01000133-OOLG01000133.1-human-skin-metagenome-genome-assembly--contig:-NODE-133-length-9900-cov-4.668563_pt1 | contig 9900 bp, 14 predicted proteins | sample MGYA00248896_ERZ501030 | MGnify/ENA primary metagenome ERZ501030 (study PRJEB25958, sample SAMN03398599) | human skin metagenome | study: EMG produced TPA metagenomics assembly of the Human Skin...
CTCCATGACAACCTCCTGTGCTGGGGTTTGCATCGGTCTTTCCGACGCTGACACATAAACACGACCGAGCCCCGCCCTCCGACTGGAGATCCAGGTGCCGCTCGGTCGTGCCATGCATCTACGCTAGCCCATACGGGGCGCTCTCAACAGGTGTTTGGCAAGCTTCAATGCCCCCGGTGCCGATGTCTACAGTGCCTGATCATATCGACGAGCCAGTCATGATCACGGCCATCGCGTCGCGGTCGCAGCGTCAGCTAGAACGACGATCGAAAGTACCCGTCGTCCCGACCGGGTCAGGGCACGGCAGGCCTCCCCCACCGTCGCTCCGGACGTACGTACGTCGTCAACGACAATGACGTCTCCGCTGCCAGGATCAGCCCTCATTGACCCTCGTTGATTAGCGCCCCGCTGCTCATCGCTAACCTCGAGCTGATCGGCGACCCGACGGGTCCGACGCAGCAGGTGGGCCATTGTTGCATTAGGTATCTCAAGCCACTCCAAGGCTGACCGAGTCATGTCGGCAGCGTGATCGGCTCCTCGCCGCCTTACTGCCCGACCCGACGACGGCACTGGGACGACGTCAACGTGCCCCGGAGCGGCAGCCACGGCTGGTGCCAGTCCGTAAGCTAACCACTGGCCAAGGTAATCGGTGAGCCATGTGGCACTGCGGTCCTTGTGAGCGGTGACGATTCCCGGAATCGGACCGTGGTAGCCCATGGGCGGTCCGTCAAGGATGACTCGAGGCGCCGGATATACGGTTTTCAGACACGCCTGGCAGATTCCGATTCCAGGCGCTGCGCAACCGGGACAACATGCTCCCAGAAGCAGATCTGCCAGGGATTCGAGTGTGTTCACGATCCACTAGTTTCGTAGCTCAGCCTAGTTCGGCGGAAGGGTCAAGCAGTAACCGCAACCGCGCTGTCACACCGGCCTCGATCGCGAGGCCCAGCACGCACAATCGAGTAGTCGTACAGCGTCGGTGATGATCGACAGATTCGCGTCCGAGGAGGACAACGGAATGTCGACGATGTGACCTAGGTGTATCACGCCCTCCTGGCGAGTCAACAACCCGATCCCCAGCCCGCGTGCACTCCCCCCTGTTCGAGGATGAGGGCAACTCGGGTGGCATCAGGGGCCACGCTGAATGAGGTTACCCTGTGCCCGCCAGATCAACGATGGTCGACGTTAGAGTGCCGTCTGCTCTGACGACGATCAGCATCAAGTCTGTGCTCGACAAGGTCATGACGGTGTGATTTCCGAAGTACTTGTGGCCGCAGCAGGTTCACGCCGGTGGCCGGCACCTGGGTATTCCCGCTACCTTCCTGCTGGTTCAGTAACGAACGCCGGTCTACCAAAACCGCGCGCCAGACCGCACCGGGGCTGGCCAGAGAGGTTGTTGGCATCACAAACTGAGTGGACGCGACCTTAACCACGCCGTTATTCGTGGTCGCTCTTCGCCCCAACGCGCCGGGCATGATCTGGACATGATGTCCCGAGCGCCTCATCTTCCCCTTGACGACGGCGACCACGATCGGTGAGTGGGTCGGAGAGAGGAATGAAGGCGGGGGTCCGCGGACACGGTATCGTCTTTAGCCGCCTCTGAAAGCGGCAACATAGAGCCGGCGGTAAACCGGACGCGGAGATCGCTGCGAAGCCGTTCAGGATCCAGGCGACCCGGCTCGGAGAGCGGCATCTGGGTTGGCGACGCTGGGAGGATGGATGACGTCGGGCACGAGGTGATCGGCGGCCTCCGTCAAAAAGAAGATCAGAATCGACGACCAGCTGAAGGTGTACTGGGAAATGAGCAACCCTTCGGGCGGCCCGGAGATACGCCATTGACCCGATTCCTGCACCGTTTCGGAATCATGGTTGAGAGTCCGGGAATTGGCCGGGTGATGGTGGCCCTGGGAATCGATTCGTCCCACCCCGGGGGCCTGGGGCGTTGCGGTGGCGGCGGTGCTGATCGACTTATGGTTCGTGGCGTCGTAGATGGTGGCTTTCGCATGGGGACCTCATCGATCCGTCATGTCGCTGGTGAGGTAGGACCTCGCGACCCGGTAGTCGTCACGCCCTCGTCATCGCTTGTAGGAACCCGCCATCACGAGATTGATGGACGCGCCGTTAGCCGGAGGATGGGAGCCACGTCAATGCTCTCGCGCGCGACAGCGTGGGGGCATCGACTCTCTTCACCGGGCCCTGGGTGGCACTTCGACGCATCCGACAAGCAGGACAGCGGCGGCCGACGGCACGGCGCGCCGGGAGGGGCATAGGGTCATCATTTCTCCTCATCGTCCGAATAGTCGGCATCGGTCGGAGATGCGGGAAGCGGGGACTCGACGATAATTCCGCCGGGCTGTCTGGGAACCACCAATCGGAAAAAGGCCCCTTGACCTGGACGTCCCCAGGCTGTTAGCCAACCATGGTGCAGGTTCGCGTCTTGACGGGAGATCGCCAGCCCTAAGCCGCTTCCGCCCAGCGTACGCACCCGTGATGGGGCGCCTCGCCAGAATCGTCCGAAGACCTTCTCAGCCTGCCATGGCTCAAACCCGACACCGTGATCACGCACCCCGACTCCCACCGCACACACCGTGACTTCGACGGTCGTGCCGTCAGCATGTTCAACGGCGTTGGATAACAGGTTCCGGATAATGCGACTGATACGACGCGGATCTACCTCTGCGGTCTGCGCGGCCTCGGCGACGAGCGCGATTGGAGTTCCTAGACGATCGGCCACCGGTGTGACATCCATGATCTCAGCCCGTGCCAATTCAACAATGTCGCAGTCCTCTAAGGTGAGTTGGGTGGCTCCGGCGTCGAACCGCGAGATCTCCAACAGGTCAGCGAGAAGTAGTTCGAACCGCTCCATCTGGGCACGCATGAGTTCGACGGATCGTACCTGCATTGGATCTTCCGGGTCAGCCTCGATCATTTCTGAGGCCATCCGCATCGTCGTCATCGGCGTGCGTAACTCGTGGGACACGTCGGAGACAAACTGCTGTTGCAAACTCGACAATCTCTCGAGTTCGCCGATGCGTCGGTCCAGCTGGGCAGCCATGTCGTTCATGGACGATGCCAGAGTCGCCAGGTCGTCAGTGCCGCGCACCACCATCCGCTCGTCAAGGGCGCCACCGGCCAGCTTGGAGGCGGTGATGGACGCTTGGCGAATCGGCTGAGAAATGTGACGGGTTGCCAGATAGGTCGTAACCGCAATGGCCAGGGCCATAAGGGCGCCGACGCTGATGACGCTGCGGCGCAGTAGGGCGATGGTAGCGACCTCCTGGGTCTCGGGAAAGATGAAATACACCGGGACGGTTTGGCTGGCCCCAGGCGGCCATAGCATCGACCCGACGACGATTCCGGGGACGTCGGGACGGACGTGGTCGGTGTAGTGCACTGTCGTGGGGGAAGACCACGTGCCGTTGGACTCGCCCACTTTGGCTGTCAGGTCTGTTGGGACCGAATTTGGGGACACGCCTTGGGAGATGAAGCCGGAAACCGGTCCCTGGATGAAGACGTGGTATTGGCCCGACTGACTCGCGGCGTCGTCGGCGAGACGGTTGAGCCGCTCGTAGAAGGCTGCCGTACGCAGGTCGGTGTGGCGAAGTTGCCCTTGGATCCGATTGATGGTCGCAGTTGTCTCGGCGATGGCCGAGGTGCACTTGGCCTCAACGATGCCAGCCGTGGCTTGGCGAACGAGGAAGAAGCCACCGACGACGAGGATGACCAAGCTGCTCGAAAGGGTGATGGTGACTGTGCGCAGTGGTAGGGAGGACCACCATAGTCGTCGCAGTCCGGCCAGCCACGGTGGACGTCGGCCCGGCCGGCGACCACGACCGGCATGCCGGGCCGGGGTGATCAGCTTTCCTCCCCCGGGGTACAGATGCGGTAACCGATACCACGAACAGTGATGATCATCTGGGGGTGATCGGCATTGCGCTCAACCTTGGAACGCAGTCTCTGCACGTGAACGTTGACTAACCGGGTGTCGGCACTGTTGGTGTATCCCCATACCTCACGCAGCAGGGTCTCCCTGCTGAAGACCTGGTTGGGGTGTTGAGCCAACGTAAGGAGCAGGGAATACTCCAACGGAGTAAGCGAAATCTCCTCACCACCCAGTTGGACCACATGGGCAGCGGGATCAATGGTCAGGTCACCGACGGTGATGACCCCGGCCTCCTCACGCTGGGCGGCGGGTGTGCGCAACCGGGCCCGGAGACGAGCAACGAGCTCTGCGGATCGGAACGGCTTACAGACGTAGTCATCGGCTCCGGCACCAAGGCCTCGGACGACGTCAGGGGTATCAGAGCGGGCCGTGAGCATGATGATCGGGACACCTGATTCGCGTCGAATGTCTTGGCAGATCTGGATACCGTCACGCCCGGGTAGCATGAGGTCGAGGAGGACCAGGGCAGGTCGGCGCTCACGGAAGACGTCCATGACATCCCTGCCGTGCCCGACCCACACTGTCGAGAATCCTTCTTTGACAAGGACAAGCTGAAGCATCTCGGCTAAGGCCGCGTCGTCGTCAACGACGAGAATCGGCCCATGATCACCGGCGGTGTCCACCATAGGCCTCCTCACTGGGTTCCGTGACGGTGCATATGGTAGTCCCCATACTCCTAACTGGTGACCGATTGGGGGGGGACGACGATCAATTGAGGGTCGGGGTGCTGGTCGCTGTTGCGAGCAACGCGACAGGGCCGTTCTGACGATGCAGCACGGCTCGCCACAAGCCCCGTGGCTCAGAAGAAAAGACGTCCTCGGGGTGAGCGACGGCTCTGACCCAGTCGCCGCGGATCAGTTCGGCCTCTAACTGGCCAGGGCCCCATTCGGCGTATCCGGCGAAGATACGAACGTTGGTAAAGGCACCTTCCACGAGTTCGGTCGGGGTGTCAAGATGGAGCAAACCGGTCAGCCCATCGACACGTCGCCACCCGGGAGGTTCCTCACTCGATCGTTGTACCCGGGCCAGGCAAATAGCCCCACTTGGTGATATCGGACCACCGAGGAAGAGGTCCTGCGGCGGAGTGGCTAGATGGACCCAGCCCGGCAGTTGTCTATGCAGAGTTCCCGCTGTGCATGGTTGATTGACGATAACCCCGAGGGCGCCGTCGAGCCCAACGTCGATGAGATAGGTGACGGACTCGTAAAAAATCCCCTCGTCGATCTGGCGACTTGCCACCAGCAGGTCACCAGCCTTGAGAGGGTTCGCGAGTATCACGAGGTCTATTGTGTCACCCACGGGCGGGGAATCGAGGCACGATCGTCAACGAACTCTCACGATCGTACTGGTGTGTTGTGGGGCTGATCGACCATCCCCACCCCACATGGTGAGCGGATCCAAGTAAATCTAAGGGGAGGGTGTTACACCCACGTTCATAACTTTGCAGACTTCCATGATCGTTGGCACACAGTTCCTGGCAGATCTCGACCGCCGAGCCGCCGCGACTGGACCCTCAAGATAATCACAGGCCGGCCCTGATTCCACGTCGGTGCAACATGCCAGGCCGTGTCGGGTTACTGCCACGACCCGCAGGGGTGTGAGCTGAGGCCAGTTCAGGACATGGATGCGCCAGGGCCAATAAGCCCACCCGGGGCACCAAGGAGAGCCCTAGGTTTCGACGCGCCCCGGTGCCAATGAACACTTAGGGGCGGATTGGACGGCTATTGGTCTGGCCGGACCCGATTACACCGCCAAACACCAATCCCGCAGACTCGCTGGACCAGCGGAATTCGAAAGCCAGAGGGGCAAGGTATTTCGTCACTTGAGTGCGTGTCCGGTCACCCCGTGGCCCATTTCAGCGTTGGCATATCCGGCGTCGTGGGTGACTACGTGCCCGCTCCACCACCTCAATCGAGCCCGGAGGAGAAGAGACCGGGAACACGAACATGGGCCCATCCCTCAAGAGGAATGGGCCCATGCCGTAAATGACCTCGATGCAAGTGTCAGGACAACAGCATCAGGAGGCGGCCGGAGCCGGCGCGCAGAAGGACGGCATTGCCGGGGTCAGCAACCTGTTGGGAGCCCTGAGGGCATCCTGGTAGGCAGCCTTGACGTCCGTGATGGCCTGATCGACCTCGGAAACACGCACCAGCGGTTCCATCAGCACACCAGTAGCCTTGAGCAGGGCACGGCTCATGAAGTAAATGGTGCCCAAGCGCTTAAAGGGCAGCACGCAGGTGTTGCGATCGAAACGAATCTGGCGAAGCACACGGGACAGCTTGGTCTTGGTGTAGAAGGTGGCCACATCGTTGGGTTTGAGGTCAGGCATCTTCTGAGCCTCCGCAAGAGCCTTCTTCACAGCCGCCATTTCGTCCTTCAGCTGATCGCTAGTGGCGCTCACGGTCACCAGTAGCACACTGGCGTGGACCAACTCAAGGAACACGTGGGAGTGGGCTGGCTGGGCCTTGTCCTGCAAGGTGTGGGCTGCGCCGTTGACGGTATCGACCATCGTTACCAGCAACTCGACACGAGTGGGGATCGACTTAAGGAAAGCAATCCCACCCTTGATCACGTTGACGAGTGCTTCCTTGATCCGTCTGGCCGTCTCCAGGAGCTTGCCAATGATATTGAGGACGTTCGCGGGCGCGAAGGCTTCCTTTGCGCTCTTCTGGGTATCCAGAAGCGAGGCAATACGGGCATTGACAACCTGCAGCTCCTTCTGCGCTTCCGCAACAGAAAGGGTCTTATTGGGCTGAGTGGCGCTCACCGCAACTATGGGGGCAACCGGGGCAGCATGAGCTGTCGCTCCAGAGAAAGCTGCCGGCGCCATCAAGGCACCAACAATCAGCGGCGCTGCTAAGAACTTAACCTTCATTTGTGGGTTCCTTTCATCGGGAACAATTGCTCGCAACTGCAAGCAAGAAGCATCGTTGCACACCAGGGGGTCAACTTGGCGTCCTCAGTTCAAAATTGATTCAAACTAACAGTTCCATGTCGGGAAACAGCACCAGGAAGCTCGTGACATATCGTCTTTCATTGCGAGAAACATCTTACTTATGTACATTTCTAAGCTATAGCGTCTACCCTTGTCAGACCCAGGACGATGGGTGTCACATCTCCTTTCTAGTCAACCTAAGAGAGGAGGAAATGCCGCGATATATGTTCCACCCTGTCATCACGAAGGCCACCACAATCTATCCCAGAACAGCCGGCACTTCACTCACGATGCCCCGATGCTGGATTCCTATTGTCGCCCTTATTAGGGCAAGCGGTGCCAGTAGCAGAATATGTCACCTCAACAACTCGATCCACCCCTGCCCATTACATGGGTAACATATCCATGGAGGTTCGATGTATACTCGAGGATACAGTCGTCCATCACGCCCGCCTACATACCCATTACATCAGCATAGAAATATGCTCCAACAGCAACTCCGATGCCTCATTTGCCAGCCGGCCACATGCCTATATCCACGAGCAGTGGTTATCACCCAGATGTGGGTGCCGTAGAGAAGACCGCATTCTCGCGCGCGACATTTGCACCCGTCACCATGTCCCCACTCGCAAGCTTTCCACCGCCCAAATACGGGCCGATATGGCGGGAATATACAGTTCGGCGCCTCACAAGTCCGACCACGACGACGACCCCGGACCTTGATGGGCTCCGCTAGGACAGGTTCATGGCCATCATGCAAGGACACCCAACCTAGCCAGAAGGAGACGAACTCACCATGCCAACATCAGTCAGATCACGAAACTCATCAAGGCATCCATTCAGCAATGGCCCGCGATATCCGCATGACGCAAAACCAGAACAGCACGTTGAAACAGCAGGCATCGAACATCTCCACTGTCAAGAACCTCGCCACCAAAATGTGGAAGATCAGGACGCCCTATGACCCATCTGGTACTACGCGCTCGAGAACCAGGCCGCCTTGAATCCAAGCTCTTCGACATCACAAGGAAGGTAAAATGATGACTGACAAGGCTTTTTAGACTGGTGAGAGTGAACGCGCCCTCAAGACATTCTCCAGACCTTCGTCGCCGTGCTCGACGCGACAACTGGCAGGATGGACATGACCGCCCTATCGGTCAGGCGAGCGTAAACAACGGCACGCCTACCAGACCTAAATCGACAACTGCAGGCTCGCCCACAAGCTTTCCAGCCCATTCCTCAACCATCGCACAGGCGAACTCGAGGCTCACGCACCCACAATCCGTGTCACCATGAAGGGCTTGTCCTTCCTGCACTGGCTTCACGGCAGCACCGACGATTTTGCCGACCTCATCGACTCCGACGAGGCGGCGGCAGCATGAGCGCCGTTAACCTGCGCGTATCAGGTGTTGGGGGGCTAGTCCTCATGCGAGCGCAGCTTCGAGCGCTTCACGCACAATCTCGGAGCGTCGCTTCCCAGTGCGCGCAGCTTCATGGTCGAGCTTGGCGTTGAGTCCTTGGGGAAGCCGCACGGTCACCGACGGCGAACGCACGCCGGGGGAACTCAGCGATGGCCTACCCGCACCGCGGGCCTCAGTGGCCGCCTCAACGAGTTCGTCGGCCCGATGTACGACCGCCCTTCGTCTCCACACTTGGTGACAATCGGAGTGGGTTCACAAGTAGCAACGACGTGACGCACGTGAGCCTTGCCGACCCGGTGCCTGCGTGAACCTCAACTCCGCACCCCAAATATGACCTACACAATCAAGGTTATGCAAGACACAACTCAAGATGATGACGACTACCACGCCGATAAAGTGGCCTCATGAGCGCTATCAAAACGACCGAGGCCTCTCTATTCGACTGTCCATCCCATCTTTTGCCCGGCTTCGTGGACAAGAGATTTAACGTTGACTGCCAAATGGAGAGCCACCGGTAGACCACGGATATCGGCAGGTCTCGTTGACCCGAAGATAGCGGCCAAGGGTGACGTATTCGATACCGGTATCGCGCGACAGCTGGACCACGGATTTACCCTCAAAGCTGGCCTGCACACGTGATCACGGCGCCGAGGGTGCCTCCAGTCCATCCTGCCCGTGCGGTTCAGGTCGTTTAGGATGATCGCATGCCCAGACCGACGACGAAGAGCGAACTGCTGGCCGCAGCGAGTGCCTCCTTCAAGAAGCTCACGACGCTGTGGGACGGATTCACTCCCGAGCAAGCCCACGCGCCATTCCCGGCAGCGCTGTTGTCGGGCGGTGCTGAGGCACATTGGCAGCGCGACAAGTGTCTACGTGACGTCGTGATCCACCTGCATGAATGGCACAATCTCGTCACCGTATGGGTCAGTGCCAATCAGGCTGGCACCCTCTCCTGAACCGTACACATGGCGTAACTACGCCGCGCTCAACGAACAGTTCGTCCGCCAACATCAGAATACGACCTACGAAGCAGCTCGCGATCTCTTGGCGGCATCACACCAGCACGTACTCGGTATGATCGGAGGTTTCAGTAACGACGAGCTGTTCAGCAAGAAGCACTTCGGGTGGACGGGGACGACCAGCTTGGGTTCCTACTTTGTGTCGGCGACCAGCTCCCACTACGAGTGGGCGGCCAAGAAAACCCGCGCCTACGCGAGAATCCTCGCACACTAACGTCGCTTCTTGACCCGCTGAGGGTCAATACCATGTTTGAATTCGGGGTTCGTGCGTGGTTGGCCCCACTCGTTGAGGAGACGGCCAACTCTAGAGATCCGACGAGCGTCGGTAACGAACGCCTCGGCTTTGACATATGCGGTGTGGAACCGCTCAGAAGTGAATTCGGGACAGCCAGGGTGGGAAGCAGGGGCGTTTGGGTTTCACCGGCATGCTCACCGCCTTCTACGAACAGCAAGACCCCCAGACGGGCCACCGAGAAGCGCCTGCGGGTCTCTGCCTAGTGGAGAGGCGGGAATTGAACCCACGTTCCTGAAAGACCGTCCAGACATTCTCCGGGCGCAGTCGATGCTGTCGTTATTGCTCGG
>ENA-OOLG01000159-OOLG01000159.1-human-skin-metagenome-genome-assembly--contig:-NODE-159-length-8835-cov-5.427904_pt1 | contig 8835 bp, 8 predicted proteins | sample MGYA00248896_ERZ501030 | MGnify/ENA primary metagenome ERZ501030 (study PRJEB25958, sample SAMN03398599) | human skin metagenome | study: EMG produced TPA metagenomics assembly of the Human Skin...
CAATGCAATGACTGCGGCCGTGACCTCGAGGTTGTGCAGAAGTTCAGCGACTCCTCGCTGACTGTCTGCCCATCCTGCGAGGGCACTCTGCGCAAGGTCTTCAGCGCGGTCGGGGTAGTTTTCAAGGGTTCGGGGTTCTACTCCACCGACAATCACACCAAGAGCGCATCAAAAGCAGCCACCGGGGATAGCTCCACGCCAACCTTCGCGGACCCCTCGACGAAGTCTGAGTCGTCCTCGTCGTCATCGTCCGCGACCACAAAGGCCTCCGAAAGCGCGTCCTAACATGAGCTTGGGTGAGGCAACTTCAAAATTGCCCTGTGGATAACTGAATATTCTGTTCTGGCCTGCCGATAACTGTGAGTGTGAGACTGACATCGAAGAACTCCCAGGACCCCCGACGCCCAAGCTTTACCAATAGATCCACCGCGCGGCGACGCGTGCACGTCATGGTGGCCCGCCACCGGCGTGGGTTAGCTGCCCTCCTCGCGGCCCTCGCGGTACTTCTGGTGGCATCCCCAGGAATGGCGACCTCGTCTTCCGGACGTGAAGTTGTGGTTGCCGCGCGCGCCATCGAAGGCGGTCGCGTCATTCAACGCTCTGACCTTCGCACTATCCGGATTGATCCAGGCATTCTCCCCCACGAGGCAGCCGCCCTTGCGCAAGTCGAGGGCCGCCAAGCATCGGTACGGATCACCGAGGGGACGATCCTGACAACCTCAGCGGTACTGTCCGGGTCCGCGACCGGGTCTGGAAAAGCGCTCGTTGGCATCCACTTGGCCGACTCGTCGATGGTCGGAATGTTGCAGGTAGGCCAGCAGGTATCCGTCGTCTCTCCTAGCGAGGACGGAACCCCGCACGTCCTGACGCGTGGCGCCATCATCCGGAGCCTGCCTACCAGTGGAGGTGGACTCATCCAGGGCTCTCCGTCAACGGAACTCGTCGTGGTCCACCGGATCAGCCGATGCCGCGGCGATCGCGGTAGCCGGCCAGGGGCAGCCTTTGGGATTGGTGGTGGAGTGAATACGCGGCTGGCAAGACACAACGAACCGTATTAGCCAAGCCTTCCCAGTACCGTTACCGTTCTTAGCAGGCCCGACGTCTGCGGGCAACACACCAAACCGAAAGGAGCCCTGTGAAGGGATTCAAGGACTTCCTGATGCGTGGCAATCTCATTGAACTCGCCGTCGCATTCATCCTCGGCAGCGCGTTTTCCACCGTGGTCAAATCATTTACGACGATCATCATGGACCTGATCGGCAAGCTCGGCGGGACCCCGAACTTCTCCGGCTGGGTTCCGGGCGGGGTCCACGTCGGCACCTTTATCACCGACGTCATCTCCTTCTTCGTCATGTCCCTCGTCATTTACTTCGGACTCATCAAGCCCATCGAGGTGGCTACGGCAAAGCTCAAGCCTGCCAAGGATGAACCAGTGGCTGCCCCCACCACCGCCGACCTGCTTATCGAGATCCGCGACGAGCTGCGCTCCCGTCCGGTCCAGTGAGGGCAAGGCTGTCAGATTCAGTGCAACAGGCTGTGCGGTGGACGCTCGGCCAACAGACGAGCCTCGTCCGGCCCAATGACCACCGCACCCCGGTGCACCGTGGCGCTCAAGCCATCAAGGCCAGTGATCCGACGAACCTGGGCTAGTAACGCTCCGTAGCGAGCGAACTCCAGTCCTGTGGATAAATCGTCGGGGATCGGGGCGGGCCACGATCGCCTGGCCTGCTGAAACTCGGCACGCCTACCCGCCAACCGGCCCGCCGGCCACCCTTGCCCGGCCAGCCACTCTACGAGATCGACGGCCTGCCATCCTGGCTTGTCAGGGGCGGTAATTCGCTGTCCGGTCAGGACCGCAGCTACCGCCTCCCAGCACTGCTGATCCGGTGTCACTTCGTCTCGCCGGGAATATCACCCGTGAGCACGGTCCCATCGGGTATCGTCAGGGGCTTCTCAGTGGCCAGCGAAGCATCCCCCTCGACGACAACTCCCGAACCGAAAGTCCAGTCTCCCTTGACGTTGAGCGAGGTGGCGCGACGCAGAGACGGCGGCTCAGGAATGCGATCGACGAAATCACCGACCTTCTTGTAAAACTCCTTATCAAGGTCGACCGCGCAGGTCTCGTGCGTAGTCTTGACGAGGTGGCCCGAATCGTCAAGGTCATAGACATCGGAGCGGAGCAGCAGCAGCTCGTTGGTCGTCTTGACCGGTAGGAACCGGGAGCGATCGACGCAGATGCAGGTGGCGCCTTCGAAGACCTCAATAGCGCCTCCCATGGCGGACTCGATCTGGATGACGGGAGTGGATGAGGAATCCTTCGGATCGACCGTCTTCTCGTTGCGAATAATTTGCAGGCCCATGACGCCGTGCCGCTCGTCGAGCACCTTCTTGAGGGCCTCAAGGTCGAACCACAGATTGTTGGTGTGGAAGAAGGGGTGGCGATGCTCGTCGGTGAAATAGTCCATTTCCTCGGCAGCCGTCTGTGCGGTATCGCGCAGGATGAGCTGATCGTCGGACTTACGGATGGCCAGGTGGCCGCCCTTCTTGTCGTTGATAGTGCGACGGCACAACTCAGCAGCGTAGGGCGCGCCCGACGTTGCAAACCACCCTGCGAGACGACCGTCGGGAACAGCGCCGAGATTGTCACCGTTAGAAACCGAGGCGTATTTGTATCCGGCTTCGAGTAGATGGTCGAGGGCGCCGGACCCGAGCAGGGCGGTATAGAGGTCGCCGTGGCCCGGAGGACACCACTCGAGGGAGGGGTTCTTCACCCACTCGACCGGGGCGAGGGTCTCGGCGTCAAGCTTCGGCTCTTGATCTTGTAGAAAGTCGAGCTCCAAGGCGTCGACAGCCAAGTCTGGGTACTTCTCGAGGGCCTTGAGGGTGTCCTCACGGGTATTGAAAGAATTCATGAACATCAGCGGCAGCCGGGCACCAAAGGCCTTGCGCGCCGAGAGCACCTGGATGGCGATGATGTCAAGGAAGGACTTTCCATCACGCACCTCGAGCAGTGACTTGGCTCGGTCAAGGCCCATCGAGGTTCCGAGCCCACCGTTGAGCTTGATGATGACGGTCTTATCAAGGGCTTCAGCAGCCTGCGCTTCGCTGACCTCAACGTCGTCGAGCATCGGCGGATCGGTGAGCGGGGAGATGGTGTCCTCGCGGATGAGCCCGGTATCGCCGGTCTCGAGCTGGTGGTAGTAGGAGGTGAAGACCTCAATGGCGACGGGATCGACACCTGCCTCGGTCATTTTCTGGCGTGCAGCCGCAAGCCCTTCTTCACTCATCCTGGCTCCCCTACGTGTTAATAGACGCCGTCAGTCTATCGGGAAGGGTCCGCTAACAAGCCAGAGCACGCCACTCCGTCAGGTGCGGCGGTCCCCGAAACTCCCCTCCGTGAGATCACTGGCAAGGGTGAGCTGGCCGTCAAGCGTTCCTAGCATGGTGGTCCTGGGAAGGCCCGGGGAGACTGCCGTCTTTAGCGGCAAATCCCCTACCAGGGTGACGCGCCGCTGCTCTGGCAGGGAAGGCTTCTAGATACGCAGCCTCTGAGGCCCACCTGCGGGTGCGGGACTCGATATGCCACCTGGGTGAAGAAAGTCGATCCGATGAGGTGAGGGGGATAGCGTCGGACTGGGTAGTCACCCGGGCGACATGCGATCACCAAGTGGACAACCCACCCCACGACGACAAAGGTTTCGAAGTTGGTTCAGCCAGCTCTGCCGGACTAGTCTAGTAGGGCCGTTTGTGGGCATGGCCCCGTAGCTCAGGGGATAGAGCAGTGGTTTCCTAAACCATGTGTCGTAGGTTCGAATCCTATCGGGGCCGCAGTACAAACCGCTTCCGACAGGGGCAACCCTCCTCAATCGCGGTTTCCGGGGCGGATCGAGTTGTATTGGACCGCCCCTTAGGCGTAGCGCTGCTTCATCTCGACCTCGATCTCCTCCAGTGAGCGTCCCTTGGTCTCCGGCATGACCTTGACGAGGACCAACGCGATCATGAGGTTTACCAGGCCATAGGTCAGGTAGGTTCCCGCACCGCCGAGCCCCGCCAGCATGGCCGGGAAGGTCCAGGTGATCGTCGCATTAGCCAGCCACCCACAAAACACCGCAGCACCGTTCATCGCCCCGCGCATCCGGGTCGGGAACATCTCACCAAGCATGGTCCACACCACTGTGCCGTTAGTGGACTGCACGATAAGCATGAAGATACTCATCAGGACGAGCACGAGAATAGGCGCCCACTTCGGTACCCCTTGACCCACATGAGGAGCAATTGCCAGCCCGAAAGTAGCCGCAATACCAAGGAGACACACACCGACCGCCGTGACATCGAAGATAAGCAGGTGACGACGATCAAACCGTTCGATGAGCCACAAGCCTGCAGCGGCACCAATAACAGACATGACTCCATTAGCCACCTGAGAAATAATCGACGCCTGGGTGCTCATTCCTGCGAACTCCAACACCTTGGGCGCGTAATACATGACGGTATTGACGCCGGTGGTTTGGTTAACTACAGCAAGGAAAATCCCGACCAGCAGGAGGCGACGCGTCCAGCGAGACTCCATGACGACCGCCCACTGCTGACGGTGACTGAGCCTGCCGCCCTCGCCGTTGAGTTCAACCATCTCAGTGACCTCATCGACGATGGGTTCATCAACCCCTTCGACGCGCACCTGTTTGAGGCATGCGACGGTCTCCCGAAGCTGACCATGGCTTAGATGCCAACGAGCCGACTCGGGCATCTTCCTCATACCGATCCACAGCGCGATGGCGGGCAGAGTGCATACCACGAGCATCCAGCGCCATGCTCCACCGGACCCGGCTGATACCGACAGCTGAGTAAGGAAGGCATGAAAAGCCTGGTCGGTCATCGCTCCCCCGTGGGAGGTCGTCATGGCCTGCAAAGTGTCCCAGGAATAAGTTCCCGGAGACAGTCGTCCCGTCGGATCCGCAGTCACCATCAAACTGGGTCCCCCATGAGCCGCTGAGATGGCGGCATTGACGGAGAAAGCCAGCAGCTGACCAAAGACGATCATAAATTGGTCAAGCGCCACGATCCGCCCACGCATCCGTTTGGGTGAGGTCTCCGACAAGTAGACTGGCACTGTTGCTGAGGCCGCTCCCACGGCGAATCCGAGCACCACTCGGAAGGGGTACATCACCCACACGCTGGGGGCACCGGCAGTTCCCAAAGCTCCCACAACAAAGAGGACAGCCAAAATCAGGAGGTTATGACGCCGACCCCAGCGGTCGCTCATCATCCCGCCTATAAGGCCGCCGAAAGCAGCGCCAAGGGTTAAGGTGCCACCGATGGCACCTTCATGTCCCACCGTCAGGGCCAGACCGCCAGCGCCATGAGGCAGATACATGAACGGCAAGGCGCCAGAAATGACTCCGGTGTCGTAGCCGAAAAGAAGTGAACCCAGGGTAGCGACTGCGGCCACTACACCCATACGGCGCTTCGGGCCAGCCGGCTGCGTTGTCTCAACGAGCTCGGCCACCTCGATTCTCGATGTCACGGACAACTCCTAGGAACGGCCTGGTCGACCTGCACACCACAGCGCTCGGGCACCACGACCCGCCCTATCGTCGTCTCATGAGATATGACGAAGCACAGGCCGACAGCAGGACGCTACCACCTGCCGCCGGCCCTGAGCTCCGCGTTTCAGCTGGGTATGGAAAGCCCGGTGTCAGCCCTGGTTTTGGGCCGCGGCCTGCTTCTTGAGATCCTCGACGTCGATCTCCTTGACCTTCTCAATAAGCTCATCAAGCTGGCGACCTTGCAGCAGGCCTGACTGGCGGAAAACAAGGTATCCGGCACGGAAGGCCATGATCGTCGGGATGGAGGTGATCTCCAGACCGGCAGACAGTTCCTGCTGGTCCTCGGTGTCGACCTTGGCGAAGGTCACGTCAGAGTGACGTCCACTGGCGTCCTCATAGATTGGTGAAAACCGCTGGCATGGTCCACACCAGGAGGCCCAGAAGTCAATGAGAACGACATCATTGGAATCGATGGTCGAGGAGAAGTTGTCTTTAGTCAATGCGACGGTAGCCACGTTGTACCTCCCGGTAATTGCTTGGGTTCGGTCGACCGCAACGCCGTGGCGCCTCGGCCCGTATGTCGTCAAACAGCATCAGGCGCCAGGCTATTCCCGATGCACCAACACGCGGGCAACGTCAAACCGCCTTCAATTCGGCAATCGCGGTGACTCCCAGATCCCGCAGCAAATGGCCAGCTCGAATCGGCCGCGCAGCGATGACCGACACCATCCGGGCAAGGCCAGGCAGGGCCCCATCAGAGGCGTCAACGTCATACCCGGGGGCCGACGGGTCTAGCATCGGGTTGGAACCATCAGCCCACTGTTCGTTGAGCTTATTCCACGTCATCACCCAAGCATTTCCGATCTCGCTGCCCGATGGCACCCCGAAAAAATGGCCTACCGGAGCGTGATGGCGCAGAGCCACTAGACCGGACTCTTGAAAAATCCGTGCCAGGCGCACCCGCGCGTCAAGGGCTCTGCGCTCCTCCCAGGTTCCGGCTAAGACCCACCGACATGGGTCAGGGCAAGTGATACCAACGTCGGGACGCTCACCGGCATCAATAGTGGCATGATTCATCGCGCACACTCCGAGGGCCTCCCCCAACCGGGAGTGGAACTTGTCGAGGTACGAGGTATACCCCTCCTCGTCTCCCTGGGCAGCATGCATGCTGCGTCGCGCGGTGGCATTCATCGCGGAGGTGTGGGCACAGCCTTGACCATCACCGCCCCATTTCTGGCCAACCTTGCCAGGCAAGGTGAGCGGATCCCCACCATCGCCTAAGACTGGTTGCCAGGCCAACTGCGCCAAGTACTCCCCCAGGATGTGGCAGGTCACAACGACTTGTTGGGGCTCCTCACGACGCATCCGGATGTCGAGGACCTCGAGCATGAGCTCATACAAGGGGATGAGATCCCCAAGAGCTCCCCTCTCTGCGGCACGCGGGTGGTGTGGAAAACCAGAGTCGACAAGGCGAGATCGCAGATCCGCGGGCAAGGCCTCACCGATGTCCTCAAAATCCTCGGCATCTAGAGCCAAGACTCGGCGGGCCACCGCCATCACGCCAGCAGCCTGCACCACATGAGGATTGGCAGACTCAGATGCGTGCGCCATCCTCAACATGGAATCGGCGGTGTCGTACCAGCCTGACTCGCAGAGGGCGGCAATCTGGTCCAGGTCCGGCAACTGGCTGGGACACACGACTTGAGGCACACCCATCACGGCGTAGTCAGCGCAACTCACGAATTCTGAGCGACGAACAGACCCGAGAGGATCTCCGGATCGACGATGATAGAACCACTGGGGCCCGTCAAACGAATACCATCGGCGTCATCATCGACCTCGACGCTCTTACCCGGCAATAAGCCGGCAGCGTAGACGTCCGCGAGATTACCCTCGGTAGCTTGGAAGAACTCCGACAACCGGGTGACGGTCACGCTGACCGGGCAGCCAGTCTCGGCGATAACCTCATCTAGGGGCTTGGAGTCGTCACGAAAGCGGGCGGAACCATCCGGACGACACCCTGCCTGCTCAGGCGGCAGTGGGCACCCGTATGGAGAAACATCAGGGTTCTCGAGGAGCCCCGTGAGGCGCTTCTCAACTTCGCCGGAAATGACGTGCTCCCAGCGGCAGGCTTCATCGTGCACCAAGTCGGGACGAAGACCAATGATTTGGGTAAGCAGGCACTCGGCCAGGCGATGCTTGCGCATAACAGTCTGAGCCACGTCGTGGCCTTCCTGGGTCAGCGAGATCGAGCGATCAGACTCGACGACCACAAGGCCGTCACGCTCCATACGAGCCACGGTCTGGGAGACGGTCGGGCCAGACTGGTGCAGCCGCTCAACGATACGGGCTCGACGCAGTTCGACACCCTCCTCGAGTAGCTCGTAGAAAGTCCGCAGATACATCTCCGTCGTGTCAACGAGTTCACTACTCACGGTGCACCTCTTCCCCGCCCTCACAGCCGAGGGACGACGCTAGCCGCTTGCCCACTGGACAAGCTAACTGTCAACAATCTTTCGGGCGCCATTGCTTACGCCCGAGCGACCCTCTCCATGAAAAGTTTAGTGCCCAATCACCCGCTGTGGCCGTCAGACGGCCTCACCCCGGTGAATGACGCGCACCAGATGACCCTTCGCGTCAGTAAGACACAAGTCAGCCCAGTGGCCCTCTTCGATGACGCCAACCTCGTTCAAACCATGGAGCTTGGCCGGTGTTGTGGCCGCCATGACGGCGACCTGTCCCAGCGGGATACCCACAACGGACGTGACGAATTCGACCGCTCGACCCATCGTCAGAGTCGATCCTGCTATCGCTCCCAGCGAACCGTCAGCGGCCAACAAACGGGCTCTTCCATCCACAACTTTCACTGGCAGGCTGCCCAGAATGTAGTCGCCGTCAGGCTGACCGGTCGCGCTCATGGCATCGGTCACCAGGGCGATGCGCTTCGGGCCGGCGCTCGACATCGCCATCCGAATGACGTCCGGGGCCAAGTGGACGCCGTCGCAAATGAGTTCGCAGACCACTCGCGAATCAGTGAGCATTGGCGGCACCGGACCGGGCTTTCGATGATGGATCGACGGCATCGCGTTGAACAGATGGGTGATGACGTCTGCTCCCGCGTCGACTGCGGCACTAGCCGTGGTGTTGTCACACTCAGTATGGCCGATAGCAGCGTGCACTCCGGCTGTGGTGAAGGTGGTCACCGCTTCCAAGCCGTGCGCACGTTCTGGCGCAATAGTCACCATCTTGAGAGCCGAACCGCCAGCCTCGATGAGCCGATCCACAGATG
>ENA-OOLG01000161-OOLG01000161.1-human-skin-metagenome-genome-assembly--contig:-NODE-161-length-8816-cov-5.221322_pt1 | contig 8816 bp, 10 predicted proteins | sample MGYA00248896_ERZ501030 | MGnify/ENA primary metagenome ERZ501030 (study PRJEB25958, sample SAMN03398599) | human skin metagenome | study: EMG produced TPA metagenomics assembly of the Human Skin...
AGCTGATGAAGCTCATCAGCATAACCCGGCGAACGGAATCCGCCTAGGTGGGAGGTCAGGCCCCCGCTTACGCAAGACCAGTTTTGCCCTGATCGCTTCGCTCATGGTACGGCAAGAGATGACATCGCCACAAATCGGGGCTAAACGTAGCGAGAGGACGACACCGGCGAAACTGACAGGGTCATCCCAACCCCCCGCTGCGCGCCCATCCCCAACCATCATCGAGTTTCACGAGTCGCCCGCCATCCTCGATTGGCTTGAGGACATCAGTCCCGATGACGAGGGGCGCTGGACCAGCCACGTCAATAAGAAGGGCATCAGCCGCCACCTCGGTCACTGTGGCCGCAAGATCTGGGAGACGGCCCGGTACCGGACGAGCCCGCGAGTCCCACGCTGTGAGGGAGTCAATCCCGGTGAATGCCAACAGAGCGGTGTTTCCTAACTTGTTAGTGAGCTTCACAGCACCGATTTCCCCCTCCTCATCTGCCATCACCGGCATGAATAGGCGTACTCCTGCGCACAACGTGGACACTGCTTCAAGGTAGGACTGTCGGTAAACCTCCGGATCGTCAGTAAGACAAGTGGCCAGGACGGCGCGAGCTCGGGGATCGGCGTCTCCCATGTCGCCGCCGGTCGGAGATAGTGGAACAGACACCTGCAGAACACTAGTTGACAGTCAACGCCAGAATCAGCGAGTCCCAGAACGCAAGTACGCCCCTGGATGTGGAACAGTGGAGGTATGAGCGAACCGACCGTCGTTGCCGTCGTCACCATTGTGCTGATCGTCCTACCGCTGCTGTGGGCCCTGTCGGGGTGGTTTTCCCGCCGCTCCTCACGCGCCATGCTTCGCGGAGTGGGTCTAGCTCTCATTCCTGTTGGTCTGGTACTAACTGGCCTGATGCGCCTTCTCGTCCGGGCGATCCGCCTCGTCGTGGATTGGTTCGCCGGTACGGTCATGACGACGACCATTTGGATCGGCATCATCGTCATCGCTGTGGGCCTCGTTACCTGGTTTGTGTCTGGGATCATGCCACCGGTCGATCGCGAGACTGGACGTCAGCGTCGTCAAGACCATGCTGCCCGTAAGCAGGCGCGCGGCGACTCGCAAACCAAGGGTCCTCGCTCTACAAAGACCCCGGACCACAATCCCACAGGTAATAATGCCCCGACAACCGGTACGGCCCCGTCACAAGGTGCCTCAAAAGCTCAGCAGACCCCAACCGACGCGCCGGTGGCCACGTCAGGGCCTGCTTCCAGCCCGAAGCCCACGATCTCGACTGCCGATAAGGACGAAGACGCCGAACTCGAGGAGATCTTGCGCAAGCGCGGGATTGAGTAATCCCTCGTTCACAGACACTCCTGTCCCGGAGTTCAGAACCCGATCACTTCCTGATATCCGACTACAGGCGACATGCAGATAACTCGGTTGACAAAATCGCTCGAGCGCCAGCGTCCCACAATTGGTCCATAAGGCCTTGCACTACTGTACGCGGCACCATAGCTCGCACGGCATACCAGCCGTCCTTGGACAACGGCGACACTGTGGGAGCCTCGAGCCCCGGCGTCAGGGCGGTAGCGGCATCAAGAGCTTCAGCGGAAACATCGTAGTCGACCATGACGTAGGTACGAGCGACCTGCACGCCGTCAATACGACGCATAAAGTGATCAAACGTCGTACTACCAGCGAAGTCTCGACGTTGAACCAGCACAGCCTCAGACTCCAAAATGACGTCACCAAAAATCTCGAGGCCAGCCCTGCGCAGGGTTGTCCCAGTCTCGACGACGTCAGCAATTGCATCGGCAACTCCGAGGCGGATCGACGACTCAACTGCACCGTCTAAGTGAATGAGGTGAGCATCAATCCCCCGCTCCGTCAGAAAAGCGCTCAACAGGCCGGGGTAAGAGGTAGCGATCCGCTTTCCCGCCAGCCCTTCGATAGTGTTTTGGGGACTCTTAGGAGCGGCAAAACGAAAGCGGGAATGACCAAACCCCAGCCCTTTGATCTCGGTGGCATCAGCATTGGAATCAAGTAAGAGATCCCGTCCGGTAATACCAATATCGAGGGTCCCCTCCCCCACATACACCGCGATATCGCGAGGCCTCAGATAGAAGAACTCCACCCCGTTCTCCTCATCGACCAGGGTGAGATCCTTGTGATCTGTGCGTTGGCGGTAGCCAGCCTCGGCGAGCAGGGAGGACGCTGCCTCTGAAAGAGCACCCTTATTCGGCACAGCAATGCGAAGCACGTCGGACATGAAGTCTCCTCAGGGATTATCAGGGATGACGATGACAGGTCGGGAATGTCCGGGAATTCACAGATGCTTATAGACGTCGTCGAGCGACAAGCCCTGCTTAATCATCATGACCTGCAGGTGATAAATCTCCTGGCTGATCTCCTCAGCCAACCGTTCATTGCCCTCGTGCTCAGCTGCCATCCACACTTCGGAGGCTTCCTCCACGATTTTCTTACCGATGGCATGTACTCCGCGGTCAAGCTCCTCGACGGTTCCCGAACCTGCAGGACGGGTCTGTGACTTTATTGCCAGCTCGGCGAAAAGTTCCTCGAATGTCTTGCTCACAGTTGCCAGGCTACCGATTGTCCTAGCACCGCCACAGATGCGCCCACGTGACGGACCGTTGCTATGTCAGTGACAGGGGTCGTCGGTGACCGCACGTTGGGCACGCCACCACGTCACAAATCCGTATAGGCAGAAAGCTCCATAGAAGACGTACATGAGAGCGCTCGGGTAGTACTGGGCCGTGGCCAGTAGCGGGACGCCAACGACATCGACCGCAATCCACACAAACCAGAACTCATTCCAGCCGCGCGCCATCCCCCAGGTCGCAAGGATCGATCCAGTAAGAATCCACGAATCCGACAGCGGACCCCAGGACCCCAATGCCTTGAGAGCGAAGGTGAAAACAACAAGCATGATGACAGTAGCTGTCAGCGCCAAAATGCGTTCTCTACGAGTGGCCCAGCGCGGGTGGACGGCCACTTGGGACGCGCCATTATTGTGCCGGGTCGCTGCCCAGACCACCCAGCCATAGGCGCTTGTCGCGAGGAAAAAGATCTGACGCCCAGCCTGTCCCCACAGATTAAGGTCCTGCGGAGTGTGAAATACCCCACCGAGAAACACCGTGAAAAGGATGACGTTGCCGATAATGCCGACTGGCCAAGCCCATAGTCGACGTCGGGCACCGCCGAGAGCCGAGGCAAGCCCGAATAGATTCCCAATGACCTCACGCCACAGGATCGGCTTTCCTAGACCCACATCAAGCTGGGCATTAAGCAGGGACGCGAGAACGTCGGACACAGCACACACCTTTCCAACCACCCACAGGTGGCCGCCCTATTCTCGCAGATCGGCAGCAGTCCGTCGCATCACATCGGAGGCCACGGCAAGGCAGGCCTCAGCCCGCTCGGTCCCGGGAAGGCACCAAACTCCAGAAGACCCTGGGCACGTTGTCTCACCGCATCGATCTCCTCTGGGGTAATGAGATCCTCAAAATCAGTGTCAGCAATGGTGAGGACCTCGTCGAGCATCATCTCCTCGACAGGCTCCAACGGCTGACCGGCCCATCCCCACAGCACCGTTCGAAGCTTAGGATCTGTGTGAAAGGTCAAGCCATTATCGACCGCCCAGACGTGGGCAGTACCGCCGAGATCAGGATCAGGACCGACTAAGACATGTCCACCCTTACGATCAGCGCTATTCACGACGGCGTCGAATAGGGCCAGGGCACGCAACGCCGGGTGAGGAGAATGGGCAAGCCCAATCTCCCGATCATCTTCGTCGACCCCCAGCGGAAACCCGTGCCAATGCGGTGGAAGACGCTCGGTCACGTCGACACGAACCAGAGGGCTCTCAACGTCGTCGTCGATCCAACGCTGCATCGAGCCAGGTCCTTGTGGTCCATCGCCGACGAGAACCGTCACCGGCACAAGACCGATACCCATCACCTGGGACAAGAGGCATGCCGCTACCTCCCGCCTAGCGAGGGTGCCCGATGGGAAATCGTGGAGACGACGTTTGCGTGCTGTCGGCTTATACACCCACAGCCGAAGGTCGGCATCACGCACCAGCAGCGCACCGTTACTGGAACCAGGCGAGGCCTCCTCAACGTGCCATGGAGCTCTCGGCCCGGGAGGACATGGCAGATTCCAGGGATTCGTCATGCTCACCACACCAGGGGCTTACGGTAGCCATTCGACCGCGGGCACAGATGGCCCTCGGCCGAGAGGATCTGCTGCGAACAATATGGGCAGTATTGACGCCCGGATGCGACGACGACACGGCACCTCGCGACGAACTGGCGAGCTTGAGACGTCGTCATGAGGATTTCCAGGGAATCTGGGGCCACCTCAGGGAGGGTTGTCAGCAGCATTGCTGGGTCTTTGATCATGAGTTCGTCATCGCTGGCAGCGTACATCTCGATCTCGATGCGCTTAGTCTCATCGTCAAAGGCCATCGCCATCGTCCCAACGGCGAACTCTTCCTCGAGTGGCGCATCGAGAGGGGCCAGATCGTCTGGGTTGTCGACTGACGGTGGGACGAATACATCCGCAACATGCGCAGCCAGACCGTCCAAGATCCTGTCCATTTGAAGGGCAAGCTGATCGATCTGGACCTTTTCGCAACGGACTGTCACGACTCGGGAACCCTCACGGACTTGCAGATGGAAGACACGCGCTCCTGGCTGGCCCACGGTGCCGACCACCACGCGGTCGGGTCGTTCGAGTCGGAAGGTGCGACGAGTCATATTCCTACCCTAGCTACGCGATCGAGATACGCGGGTTGGCGACCGTTTCGCTGGGTGTCTCCACCAAAGTGCCGCCGGCACTCGATGCCACCCCTGCAGGCTCGTCGGGGTGCCAATGACGAGCTTGGAGACGTCAGGCTTCGCTGTTCTGTCTCAAGGTCGGCTTGAGGGTGCTCCGTTAGGGTGATCGAGGACGAGGAGGATGCACATGCGCATGAGAACCGTCGGGGCCAGCGGCCTCAAGGTATCTGCCATTGGGCTGGGGTCCCTGACATGGGGCGGGCAAACCGACGCTCGTAAGGTTCGCTCGTTGGTTCGTCGCTTCGTTGACGCCGGTGGCAATCTCGTCGATACCGCACCAGCGTATGGAGGCGGGTTCGCCGAACAACTCATCGGAAAGCTCACCCATACCGATATCAGTCGAGATGACCTTGTCATAGCGACCAAGGCGGGATTCATTGTTGAAGGTCATAAGAGAATCGTCGATACGTCACGCAGTGCGCTGTTGCGCGACCTCGAAGGGTCCCTGCGCCGTCTCCACACCGATCACGTCGATCTTTGGCAAGTTCATGCCTGGGGAGATGCCCCCATCGAAGAAACCTGTGCGGCACTCGACCATGCCGTGACATCGGGAATGGCCCGGTACGTCGGGGTCTCCAACTTCGTGGGTTGGCAAGCCGCCACGGCAGCGACCTGGCAGCGGGCAACAGGAACACGGACCCCTCTAGTCAGTAACCAGGTGGAATACTCCTTGCTGGCTCGACGTGCTGAAATCGAGGTCGTTCCTTCGGCCCAGCACCACGGGATGGGACTTCTGGCATGGTCAGCGCTAGGTCGCGGCGTGTTGGGAGGCCGGTACCGACACGGAACTCCTAAGGATTCCCGGGGCGGTTCTGATCGCCTGTCTTGGTTCGTGCAGCCCTATCTGACGCGCAAGTCCAACGCTGTCGTCGAGGCTATTGTGAAGGCGGCCGACGGGCTGGGAGCGACGGTCCCGCAAATCGCGCTGGCATGGGTGCGTGATGCCCCTGTAGTCGCCTCGGCCCTTGTCGGACCGAGGACCACCTCACAGCTCGAAGAATTGCTCGGAGCTGACGAGGTCAGTCTTCCTAAGGAGATCACCTCAGCCCTCGACGACATCACCGGCGGGCCAAACCTCGCCCGCGAAGAAGCCTAGGGTCGAAGAGCTCAGCGCTCGCCGCGTGGCACCCACGGAGTCGATACCGGACCATCGTAAAGCTCGCGAGGACGGGAAATCCTCGTTGTCGGATCCTCAAAAACCTCCTTCCAGTGGGCGATCCAACCAGCCATCCGCCCGATAGCGAACATGACAGTGAACATGTTCAGCGGAATGCCTAGCGCGCGTAAAACGATCCCGGAATAGAAGTCCACGTTGGGGTACAGCCTGCGCTCGATGAAGTAGTCGTCGGCCAGCACAGCTTCCTCCAGCTCCATGGCAACGTCGAGCAGCGGATCCGGTTTGTGCATGGTGTCGAGCAGCGGACCGACGACACTGCGGAAGATTCTCGCTCGGGGGTCCCAATTGCGGTAGACGCGGTGCCCGAAGCCAGAAATCCTCTCCCCTGAATCTTTGGCCTTCGCCAGGTATTGACGTGGGATGAGTCCAGAATCGCGGATGCGTTGTAAGGCGAGCACAGCGTTGACGTTGGCGCCACCGTGGCGGTCTCCCCACAGAGCGCACACTCCGGCTGAACACGACGTGAAAAGGTTGGCACCCGAGGACCCAACCATCCGCACTGTCGAGGTCGAACAGTTCTGGCCGTGATCAGCGTGTAGCACGAAGAACAGGTTGAGGGCCCTTGCCGCCACCGGATCCGGCTCGTAAGCGCGGTACGGCAGAGAAAACATCATGTGCATGAAATTTTCGACATATTTGAGGTCATAGCGCGGGTAAATCGCTGGCTCCCCAATAGACGCCTTATAAGAAGCAGCCGCGATCGTCCTCACCTTGGACATGAGCTTGGCAGCCGCGTCGGTGAAGGACTCCTCATCAGTGATTCGCGGACGGTCGTGGGTGCTCATCGCGTTGATCATCGAGGACATGATCGCCATCGGGTGGCCGTTAGGTGGGAAGGCATTGAAGTGAAGGTTCATCGACCGGTGTAATGCCGAATACTCGGTCAAGCGATTCCGGAAGTCGTCGCGTTGAGCCTCAGTGGGCAGGTGACCGAAGATCAGCAGCCAGGCGGTCTCCACAAAGGAGACGCGCTCCTTAGCTAAGGTCTCGATGGGTAGGCCACGATAGGTGAGCACGCCTTCTTCGCCGTCAATCCACGAGATCGCCGAGCGGCAGGACGCAGTATTGGCGAATGCCGGGTCGAAGGTTGTCACCCCGCCGGTTAGTTGACGAAGGTTAGAAATGTCGATGACTCGATCGCCGGTGGTTCCTGCGATAACGGGCAAAGTGTATTCCTGGCCGTCCAGGATAAGGGTTGCCGTTGGTCCGCCCTCCGGCTTCTTATGTGGGACACTCATCATCAGGCCTCCTGCAGTATGTGATCGACGACCTTGGCACCGAAAACGAGGGATCCGACGGGGACTCGCTCGTCGACTCCGTGGAAGAGATTGATGAAGTCGAAGTCGGCCGGCAATCTCAGCGGAGTGCAGCCGTAGTAATTGATTCGTCGACCGTCAGGCAAAACTGCGAACCCTTTAGCGTCGGTTCCTGCCGAATTGAGGTAGGGCAGCACAACAGCCCCAGGGTCCTCAGCGTCAACGGCCCGGCGAATCGCATCGACGGCTGCTCCCTCAAAGGGCGCCGCTGTTGCCGGCTTGCGGGAGATCGTCTCGAAGTCGATTCCAGGACCAGCCAAAGACTTAATCGTCAAAATCATATCCTCCTCGGCCCCGGGGATGAATCGGGCGTCGACCTCGGCGCTGGCACGCGTCGGCACGACGTTGACCTTGTAACCCGCCGATAGCACGGTCGGGGTGACATTGTGCGCGCAGCACGCAGCCACCATGCGCGACAGGGACCCGATGGGAGACAGGCTGGATTCGAGATCATCGCGGTCGATCGTCAGACCCCACATGGCGGCGACCTGGTTAAGGAACTCTTCCTGGACCGGGTGATGTAGGTCGGGCCATTGGTAGGAGTCGATACGGGACAGGGCATCAAGCACACGGGTGACGGCGTTGTCCGGGTTGCGCATAGACCCGTGCCCTGCGCTGCCGGTGGCGCTCATCCGGAACCACCACAGCCCCTTCTCGGCGGACTGGATGACGTAAACTCGCTTGCCCTGCGGCGTCGTCAAGGAAAAACCACCGACTTCGCTGATGGCTTCGGTGACGCCGTCAAAGGCCTCCGGATGAGTGGCCCCGAGCCACGTTGAACCGAGGGTTCCGGAGCATTCTTCATCGGCGAACATGATGAAGCGAATGGGGCGGGACGGCACTTCACCTCGACGCTGACGAGCTCGAATAGCCGAGAGGACCATCGCCAGAAACCCCTTCATGTCGATGGCGCCCCTCCCCCACACGCAGTTGTCGTGGATCTCGCCAGACAGCGGGTGATGAGTCCAGTCGGCAGCCTCGAAGGGGACGGTGTCGCTATGGCCGTGCAGCAGCAGGGCGGGACGACTCGTATCGGTACCTTCCGGCGCCCACTCGGCGACCAAGGTGACACGGCCGGGCTCGGATTCGTGGAGGGTCACGCCGACTCCGATTTCATCGAGGAGCCCGGTCACGTAGTGACACATCTCGACCTCGCCCCGAGCGTCCTGTGGACCAAAATTCTGCGAGTCGATCTGAATCATTCGCGAGCAGATGTCGACAACTTCGGCCTGCGGGCAATCTGGCCCGTCGACAAGGTTCTCGACGGTCATACTGAACAGATCTGACATGTCGCGATTGTGTCACCAGGAAGGGGCTACGCCCCCAATCGGGGCGCTCAATGGACACTGATTTGCATTGCTGACCGAAGGTCCATTACAGTTCTGTGACTGTCCGGTACCGCGCAAAAGCGTGGAATCGGCGCCCCGAGTCCGGGTGGCGGAATTGGTAGACGCGCTAGCTTGAGGTGCTAGTGGCCG
>ENA-OOLG01000172-OOLG01000172.1-human-skin-metagenome-genome-assembly--contig:-NODE-172-length-8590-cov-4.894435_pt1 | contig 8590 bp, 6 predicted proteins | sample MGYA00248896_ERZ501030 | MGnify/ENA primary metagenome ERZ501030 (study PRJEB25958, sample SAMN03398599) | human skin metagenome | study: EMG produced TPA metagenomics assembly of the Human Skin...
CGCCAAGGCTGGCGATTTCGTGAGCTTCGTGCCCGCCAAGGGAGTCACCCCGCGTCAGGTCATCGTCGTTGGGACCGCCTGCGGCAAGGTCCAGGTGCGCTCGGGTCGAGCGTGGAGAACCATTGGGACGATCAGTGACGACGCGCCTTTCCACGCCTTCGCGGTGCCGGCAGGTACGAGCGTTAAGGAAGTGCGTCTCATGCTGGTCGCTGGCTCACCGGCTCCGGTCATTCGCGAGATGACGGTGGTCGATCGAGAGTTAAGGCCCACTCCGACACCAGCCACGGTTACGCCCATTGTGACTCCAACACCGGCTACGACGATCAAGCCGACGGTGACGCCGTCCTCGTCTGTGACGACCACGACGGTTTCTGAAGCGAACATAGGGGATGGATGGGGGCGCCTTCGCCATTCCACGCTCGGTCCGAGGCTGCCGAACACAGGGGCCTGACAGGTTCGGACAACTCGTGAGTGTCCCGCTGGTCGCTCATGTCGACAGGGCGGGAGCCGCGAAGCGTCGTTGGCAGCGGACCGTACTGGGGACGTGCCATATTTCGCGGCGGCCTCAACCCCGGGCAGACGCTCCTCGGCCTGACCGACCAGATGTACCAGTGCGTTGCTGGGAGTCGGAGAAGGCCTTAGCCATCTGCGTGTGCAGCTCATCCAAGGCGCTCTGTGCGTGGTTCATCTGCCCCCTCAATGCGGGTGATGTCCCGGTATGCACAACGCGTTTGGAAAGTGTTGGGTAGGGGCAGCATGCCATCCGCGCTGGTGCCATCGTGGTCCTGTACTGCTTGGTTGCGTAAAATTGCCTGACGCTTACGCCTGGGGTATCACGCTTGGCATCGTCATCAAGCGGGTTACGAGGCATGGACCCAGAATTGCCGATGCCATTAAGGCCGCGTGGTAATCAGTTGCTGCATCCGTGACCGAGCCAAATTTCTGATCGTGGCGGACGGGTAAGGTCGAGGGTCTCCATGAGAGGTACCTTTCATGAGTCCGACCTACCAGTTCGTGAGGCATCCGGAGGATGTTAGGGATTCCGTCAGGTCTACTCCTATCCCGCTGACCTGTACCATCTTTGTTCGTGTCCTGGCCCAGACCACGCAAGTCGTGTTGTTAGACGAACTGACCTCGACGCTCGACCTACGCCACCAGGAAGTCATCATGGCGCGTGCCCTTCGGCTCGCCAGACAGGGGCCGCTGGTCCTTATTGTTCTGCATGATCTGTCGTTCGCAGCTCGTTACAATGATCGAATCACCGTGTTCCACCATGGACGTCACCATGTAGAGGGGCCGTCGCATGATGTTCTCACCACGTGGCGTTAACAGACAGTGGCCTTCGCTGAGCCCCTGGTTGCGGCAGCGACTCGCATCGGTATCCACAACGCACGAGTACGACTTCACGTGCGGCCCCTCTTACGCAAGAGTTGCACGATGTTGCGAACTGGATGGTACCGCTGGTCATCCACGAGGGAGGGCATGATTGGTCATGGTGGCAACAGACCATGTTGGACGACATCTCCGGAATCCTGCACGGCAAGGCTTGTGGCGACTTGGACTGGTATCCCACACATTCCCCGGCCTCCGCTGCTGCCAGCCATTGCTTCTCAATATCGCTCATCTTCTCTTCGGGTATGGGGGCCTGAGTCCGGAGGCTAGCCAAGGCGAGGTCGTCACACGCCTGTGGCGTCGACGGGGCGAGGTCCGATCGTCAGGATTCGGGGTGGTGTAGGACAGCGTCCGTGGGGTGATTTCCACGCGTTCGGTGTCATGGGTATGTCCTTGGCTCGTGATGGAGACATCGTGGATTCCATCCGCTCGCCCTCTTCTGTCTATGTGCGTGGGGCTGACACGCCCAACTCACATCTACGACAATTCCGCGCCAAGATGATGAGGCAGCTGATTCCCGCTAACTCGTAGGTGTCCGTGAGAATCTTCTGCCACCATGTTGCAGTGAGTTCTCGGTTACGACCGGCAGGAAACCACCAGACCATCCATGTCAGTGTGGCGAGAGCCCAGATGAGGGCTAGTATCTGCCGGCGACGACGACAGTCGGCTAGGCCGGCGATGATGGCAAAGGACCCCCATACCCAGTGGTGGGACCATGACACGGGACTTACCAGGCATCCGCATAGCCCGGCGCAAAGCAGAGACCACACCTGGTCGGCGTCCCCTTCTTGCCACAGCCGCCGCGATGCGACCGCAGCGAGGACGCAGCACAGCGCGACCAGAATTAGCCACACGAGGGTGAGATTGCCGCGTCCTAGCCGCAGCAACATGCCCGAAAGCGATTGATTGCCTGCCCAGGTGAGCCCACCCAGACGGTTAGGCGTAACCATGTAGTGGGTCCAGTACTCCCAGGATGCTGTAGGCATTACCGCGAACCCGATGGCGATTGTGGCTAGACCAGCCGCGGCTGCTCGAAGTGCGGCTTTGAATTGACCAGTGACGAGGTACCAGAGGGCGAAGATGCCCGGGGTGAGCTTGAACCCGGTGGCCACTCCGACCCCCACCCCGCGCCACTTCGGGGGCACAAGGAAGACGTCAACAATGACGAGAAGGGCTAGCTGGAGGTTGACCTGCCCGTAGACAAGGGTTTTCCCGATGGGCTCGCTGAAGTTTAAAACTCCGACGAGAACGGCGGTCAGGAATGGATGAGGTTCGCGTCCGCAACGCCGCCAGAACAGATCAATCATGATGACGAGGGCGATCGCACTGACGGCATAGTGGAGGATCGTTGCTGTGAGGGAGGGGAGTAGGGCCAATGGGGTGAGGGCAACCGCTGCGAAGGGTGGGTAGGTGAACCCTAAACCACTCACCGATGACGCGGTGTACAACGTGCTCGGGTCCTCCAACATGGCGCGTACACAGTCACGGTAGATCTTCAGATCGATTGGGCGCGGCATAATCAACGTCCACGACACCGTCGTCATGATGACGGCGAGTGTCGGCCAGAAGAGAGACGAAATCTCTTGCTTCCCGGAGACGGCCGGGCTAGCGCTTTGAAGGGTCACTGATCCTCCACAATGTCGGCGGCCTCGAGCCATTGCTCTTCGAGGTGAGCCATCCGCTCCTCGAGTTCATCGGCCTTCGTCTGGAAATCTACCAGCGCCTGGTAGTCGTCGGCCTTCGCGGCCATCTCCTTGTGCAGGCGGGCCAGCTCGTCGCGGACCTTTCCCATCTGACGATCGAGCCTGTCCATGCTCTTGTGGGCTTGACGCAACTTGGCGGCACTCTTCTTCAGCTCGGTGGCCTGTGAGGTGATGCCTACCCGGCTTGACTTCGACGGGCCGGTTTCCCGGTTACGACGATGCTCGAGGTACTGGGAAATTCCCCCGGGTAGGAGAGCCACTGTGCCATCTCCCATGAGAGCCCAAACGACGTCGCAGACCCGTTCCAGGAACCAGCGATCGTGGGAGACGACAATGAGGGTGCCCGGCCAAGAGTCGAGGTAGTCCTCAAGCAAGCGCAAGCTGTCGATGTCGAGGTCATTAGTCGGCTCATCGAGGAGGAGCACATTGGGTTCGTCCATGAGGAGGCGCAGCAGCTGAAGACGACGCCGTTCGCCCCCCGAAAGGTCGCCTATGCGGGTGACGAGTTTCTGCCCGGTGAATCCGAATCCTTCTAGGAGGTCAGTGGCGGAGGCGTCGTGACCGGTGGCCAGTTTCGTCCTTGCCTTGACGTCATTGACGGATTCTAAGACCGTCATCGTCGAATCGAGGTCATCAACTTCTTGACGTAGGTGAGCCAGGCGCAGAGTCTTGCCTCGTTTGACCCGGCCTGAGTCAGGCTTGCGAGAACCGTCACAAAGGTTAAGCAGGGTGGACTTGCCAGCTCCGTTGACGCCAACCAGACCGATCCGGTCGCCCGGGCCGATCGACCATGTCACCTTGTCAAGCAGGGTGCGTTCGCCGAGCTCGTTGGAAGAGACGGTGACGGTGACATCGTTGAGGTCCAGTACATCTTTGCCTAACCGGGCCACGGAAAAGCGTGCTAACTCAAGCTTGTCGCGGGGCTCGGGCACGTTCGCGATGAGGGCATTGGCGGCTTCGACTCGGTAACGCGGTTTGGAGCTACGGGCAGGGGCTCCTCGACGCAACCACGCTAATTCTTTACGCGCAAGATTCTGACGCTTGGCCTCGTTACTGGCAGCGATGCGGGTTCGTTCTAGCCGGGCCAGGGTGTATGCCGAGTAACCGCCTTGATAAGCCTCGACGGTGGTGTCGTGGACCTCCCAGATATCGGTGCAGATCTCGTCGAGGAACCAACGGTCGTGTGAGACGACGAGCATTGCCACGCCGCGCTCCTGGAGGTGGCGCAGGTGTTTTGCCAGCCATGCCACTGCCTCGACGTCGAGGTGGTTGGTGGGCTCGTCAAGGACAAGCAGGTTATGATGTCCAAGCATGATCGAAACCAGCGCAGCCCGTCGTCGTTCCCCGCCGGAAAGGTCCGTCATAGGGCGGTCAAGGTCAATGTCGGAAAGCATGTCCTCGACGATTGGACGAGCCTTGCGGTCAGCTGCCCAAACGTGATCGGGCTGGCCAGCGACGATGAGGTCGCGGACAGTCTGATCGTTACGGGTCTCAGCTTGATCGAGCACCCCTATGGAAATTCCGTTAGTGCGCGTCACAGTCCCGGAGTCGGGCTCTAAGGCACCGGTGAGGAGGGCTAAGAGGGTAGACTTGCCGTCTCCATTGCGCCCCACAACGCCGATGACATCCCCAGTAGATAACCCCAGAGACACCTCTGAGAGGACCGCTCGGGTACCCCAGGATTTTGAGATGCGATCGGCGTTGACGATATTTGTGCCGGCCAACGGGGGTTCAGCGTCCTCGCATGGCGGCGCGGGCGCCCTTCATTGAACTCGGCATCGGTCCCTTCGGCAGCGGCACCTTGGGGCGCATGGCGTCAAGGGCCTTGAGACGATTGACGACTTCGTCGACCTGGCTGGTGTTGAGAGCCTTGGGAAGCTTCTTGATGTACTTGTCAAGCTCTTCCAGCGGTACCTGCCCCTTGTCGTTGCCCATGATGATCGACGTCACCGGGGTGCCGTAGGCGACCTGCTCGTGGCGCTTAGTCTCGGTGGCTAGCAGGTTACGTAGACCGTTACCGTGCCCCTCTCCAATGAGGACGATTCCGCCCGGACCGACAGCGCGGTGAACGACATCCTGCTGACGGGTAAAGGCGATCGCAGGGGTAGAAGTCCACTTCTTCTTGTCGAGTAGAGACAGGGCAACCTCGGCTGATCCGGTTTGGCCCTTGAATCGGGCATACATGGAACGTTTAGCGCGCCACTGGAAGACCCACATAGCGGCAGCAGCACCAGCAAAAATGCCAACGATGAGCCACGCCCACCACAGGTCGGTAAGAATAAGACCGAGGACGGTGAACACCACGACGCCTGCCACAAAAGAACCAATGACCCACCAGAGGAGCTGTGGGTCAACCTGGCGGGTCAGTTTGAACGTCTCGGCAAGCTGTTTTCCGGTGCCCCAGTCTTTGGGGTTGTCGGAGTGCTTGCGGCGTTCCTTCTCGGCCTTGGCCTGGGCCTTCTGCTTCGCGGCGAGTTCCTTGGCTGCCTGGCTCTTGGGCATGGTGCGCGGCTCCTCCGGGTCGGCGGGCATGTGCGGGGTAGATTGCCGGGGCGCAGACTGCCCCGTGACCAGTGGATTCTATCGTGTCGGACCCATTCCCGTCGCTCCCCGGAAGCGAGAGACACAGAATGTGGCAAAACTTCGGTCACGTCTCGAAAATTGGGATGTAACCGTCTATGGTGGTGGAGATTGGCCGGCGCTGGTGCCCGCCAGTGTGGTGTCATGGCTTCAGTTCCCGGAGATATATGCGTTGAAGCCCGTCTGCCCATGAATCCGTAGCTGACGATTCGAAGAGCAGGAGAACACGGCCGTTGGACAACTGGGCGATCGAGGAATAAGCAAAGAGGGTCTGTGGACTCGTGATGTCGGTGTGACTCACCCATTCAAGTTCGGAGCGTGGCCCGGATGCCGCCGAGGATCGATGGACAACTGCTACATGGGCGACGCCATGTCGACGCCTGCGATCATTTGCTGAAACGACCATGAGAGCCGGGAGTTGTTCTCCGGTCGTAGGTGATGCGATGGTTTGTTTCAACATGAGCGCAGAGACCTGACATGCGACGCCCTGGTCGTCGTCGCCGAACGCGGAGGTCAGCGTGCTCCAGGAATGGCCGCCATCCAGGCTCTCGGCGGTCAGTACCTTTCCGCCGGAAGAGGCGGAATGTCGGTTGAAGCTGCGCAACACGCCGGGTAGAACCTCGGTGATCGCGCTTTCGTGGAGATCGATAGTGGCTGGCATCGGGAGTCCTTGTTGCCAAGTTACCCCACCATCGTCAGTGTAGACAGTAGTGCACGAAATGCCGGCAGGCAGCATCATGTAGGTCGGAACGACGATGCGCCCGGCGTGTTCCCCTGCGCGGACCTGAATGGACCGACCTGGTGCGATGAGCGTATATCGAGAATCTACGGGTCTGAACTGTCGTGTCACCAGTTTTCCCATGTTCCATGTCTGACCATCGTCATATGAGTAGATCTCCACGATGTGATTAGTGTTGAAGACTTGAAGGATTGAATCCTTGTAGAAGACGCGCATCGGAGCGATGCGAGCTGAACCGTACTGGAACACGTACAGAGGAATTCCCGCCTCGAAGAGATTGAAATCGTCGTCCAAGGAATATCTTGATCGCCGTCCGAGAGCGAGATTCGAGTCATCGACTCCAGCGGTGGTGTATGGACGAGGTGTACCGATCAATTCATAAATCCGAATGCGGCCGCACTGGTCGCGGGGGCCATCGAGGTCAGCTACGAGATCGAATTGTGAGCGATCGAAATTCAGATTGATATTTCCCCTCAACCCGTCGGCGTCCCCTGTGGCGTTGTGTGTCGAGAGCAGGAGCATGTCCCGTCCGGCAACGGTGGCGAAACCATCTCCCAGGGGGAACTTTCGAGGGCGTCCACCGCTGACGGAGCCGTCCGGGGCGACGTTGAGGTGTTCGAACACGCCGCCGTTCCAGGCCCAGAGGTCGATGACAATCATCAGCCGATTTCGAACTGAGTCCTCGATGATGGCGCCGTCGATGACGGAGGATGATGTGGGGGAATACCCATACTTTTCCGAATAATCTCGCATCTCCAACGGCTTGATCAGTGACGGGGGTTCCCATCCGTTGGAGATCGAGTAACGGGATGCGTTGGGTTTTCTGCGAATCAGGGCATCGATATTGTCTGCGGAGTCGCCAGTTGTTGCGCGATTTGCATCGCAGCCCGCGACCAATGTGTCATTGGCAGTGGCCACCATGAAAGGAACGCGGAAAAAGTGTGATGGTGAATTTTCTCTGTTGAACACTTCGAGTCCGTCAGCCTCCTGTGTAGCGAGTGCAGGAGAATGCGTAGAGAGCTGGCCTGCCATGCCCCAGAGCAAGGCTGCCCCGCCAGAGATCAATGCGGATCGGCGTGAAATCCTTTGGTACATGCTGAACCCCTATCCGTCAAGTCTTCCACATCATTAATACATTGAATCGGTGATACCTGTTGCCGCTGTGTGGATTACCCCAATGTGCTGCGCGAATTGGTGAGCCATGACAGCGGAACTTCGGTCAGGAACAGGCCTTGCCACTCCCGTTCCCACAGGACGAGCAGAGTCCGTTCGTCTCGCTGGGCCATGCACTGATACACGTGATGACGAGGATTGAGCACGCGGTTGTGTGGCCAGGTCATGCCTCCGTCGAAACTCTGGCGCAACACACCACAACCGCGGAACGGGAGCATCATCGATGCATTGGCGAAGACCACCGATTCAGTTCCGAACTCATCTCGGACGGAGATGGCATTGGGCTGGGAGAAAATTTCGGTCAGCTGCTCGACGAACGTCACTTCGCCCCATGTCTCGCCGCCGTCGACGCTAGCTGCGTGCGCCACTCGTCCGGAAGGGTGCTGGTTTCGCATGAAGGAGTGCACGACACCATCAGGGGTCTCCACTAACGCTGACTCATGGGTCGATCCGCGGTCATCCTCGAGATTTCGAGAGCTGACGGTCTTTCCGAACAGTTCGCGATCGTCGTTCGGTGACTTGCTGAGATTCCATGTCTGACCACCGTCATCGCTGTACACCGCAGCACATGAAAAGGTCTTCCCCTCCTCGTGATTGTAGTAGACCGGCGCCAGGAGTCGGCCTTGGTGCATCCCGTGTTCCAGCTGGATTCCGTTGCCCGGTGAGGTGCCGAGGAACCGCATCCAAGGCTGTTTGAGGGCCGGGTTCAGATTGATGGGCCGTGACCACGTCCTTCCATCGTCATCGCTGTAGATGAGGATGAGGTTGCTAGTCCGCAGGGTCAGCAGGGACTCGTGGGGGTCCACTCCCGTGGCCAGATGGATGTTGCCGGCGGAGATACCAGCTTCAAAGATATTTCCGGCTTCGTCAACGGTGTAGTCTGTGGGTTCCCCCGACTCGGTTGTAATAATGCCTTCTGCATTGATGACGTAGGCGGTCGCGTCACGGTCGAACAGAAGCTGCCGACCTTGGTCATCGAAGCCCGACCCGGGTTTTGCGTTGG